>Ga0315279_10000498_pt1 | contig 77778 bp, 65 predicted proteins | sample YL17G06_20_MG_FD_203694 | JGI IMG/M metagenome (GOLD analysis project Ga0315279, IMG submission 203694) | Sediment microbial communities from Yellowstone Lake, YNP, Wyoming, USA - YL17G06_20 | ecosystem: Environmental > Aquatic > Freshwater > Lake > Sediment | place: USA: Wyoming | collected...
GAGCTCATCAAATGCCGTATCTATTTGAAAAAGTGGCTTTTGCATTTGATGGCTATCCTAACCCATGAAGTCACTCGGACGGGCTGAAGCCCGTCCTCACAGAACTCAAAGCTAGTTTTGAGACGGCTGCGAAGCGAACCCCCGGATAGCTCAGAAAATGCCTGGAGCCCTGGAAGGGCAACAGAATGAAAAACTCTGCCGCCCTTTCAGGGCTCATTCGAACTACCGCTCTGACCCCGGGCTCGCTTCGCTTGCCCGGGGCTACTCTCTGGCCGCCCCTCCGGGGAGGAATACATCACCGTATCTGAGGAATCCTGTACTAAGCTTCGTTCAAGAGATATAGCCCAAGCCTCTGAGTTTCTTCTGGACTTCTTCTGGTGAGTCGGCTTTCTCCAATTTGGCGATCTCCTTCTCCAGGCAATGAGTGATGAACTCCTCGGTAGAAGAATACCCAGCCATCGCGGCGTATTTCTTCACCTTTTCCATCAGATCCTTGTCCAGCCTGATTTTGGTCGTGTTCATTGAGAATGCCCTTTTGATTAAAAAACGTCTTGGCCAATCATCTCTGACGGCCTTTCGATATCAAAAGCTCTGAGAATGGTAGCCGTCAGGTCAAAGAGTGCCGGATTTGCGGCCTTGATCTTCCGGTTTGTGAGGAGGATGCCAGGAAGGAACTCCGGATCCATACAATGATCCGCCCCCCACTTGCTTTCGTTATTTTCGAAGATATCTCTTGGCGCTCTTCCCAGAGGAGTTGCCCAGGAGGCCCGATAGCCTCTGTTGTAACCAACGATGATATCGGGTGCCTGGTCGACCATGGGTCCGTGGTAAAACTGTTGCGCAATATAGGCTCTGGTAATCACTCTGTCGCCGGTAAGCGGGTCGACGACGTCCTCCAGCTTGCGGGCAAGCTCTTCGATCAAAGACTGTTTTTCAGCCTGCGGCTCGACGATTCCTCTGCCTTCCCGTCCCTTCACGTTGACGTACAATCCGTTAAGGCCCAGGGCGTAAGCTCTGGTTCCAGACCAGTCGGTGTTCAAGAAGAATTCGGGGCTTTCTTGGATTGTAGGGTCGATGAGCCGCATGTAGCCGTTCTGCAGCAGCCATGTATTCAGGTTGAAGGAACGCCGGAAAGGCATGAAGCCATGATCGGACATGACCATGAGCAGTGTGTTGCCATCCACCTTCGACATGGTCCGTGCCAGGACCCTGTCCATTTCACCATACACGTGCTCAATCACATTCTCGTGCTTGGCGGCCAAGTCCCGATCGTAGAGAGGATCCGTCTTGTCGATCAAGCGCAGGAACATGTGCTGACGCTGGTCGGTGCTGGAGAAATAATGGAACCAGAGGCCCGACTCGAACCTCTGCAATTCATACTCGAACAGCTTTAGACTTTCCTCCAGGACATTCTCGTCCTGTACGAGGAACTCGCTTTCATCCAGCACTCCATGGTCGAGTGCCTTGGTATCGGCCGGCAAGCCCTTTGTGAAAAAGGGACCGATGTGCCTTTCGAGCTCCTTCGAGTAATGCGCAGGTGTGGATATCGGAAGAGCGGGCGACGCAGGATCGATATTAACAGGGGAGACATACAGCTGGAATTCCGGGTGGATCTGTTTGAGGTAGAATTGGCAGATCCCTTGTACGCTTTGCGTCGGGATCATCGGGAAACGGACGCGCTTCCATGTGCTCCACTCGCCCTCCTTAAGAATGAACTCGTGATCCTGGATCTGAATCTTCGCCACCGGATTGACAGGATCCACAAAGACCTTAAAAGGGATCGTCGAGGTAACGCCGCTCTTCCGGAAACTATTCGGCGGCCCTGCGAGTTCCGTCTCAACGACATTGTCAGCAACCTGAACTAGATTGACCTTCCCGCCGCCGATGTCCGCCGCCATGTCCAATCCCAGGGTGGTATAGAAATTGAAGATGCCGTAGGTTCCCAGTATGTCGGGCGTTCCCATCCCGGAAAGCGTTCTTTGGGAGGTCTCGGCCGGAGGGAAATTGGATGGAATCTGAACGACAGTAGCGGGGACATCGCGATCCTCGAGAATTTGCCAGAAGGCCCTCCCCTTCCTTAGCAACTCGACCTTCCCGCTCGAGATTGGGAGCACGTAGTCTCCCATCTTAACTGTCCACTTGGCTGGCTTCACTCGCGAGGTTGAGAGATAAGGAATGTAATCCTCGGGTGTCCGATGGATAAAATCGAAGATGCCGTGGCCCCCGGGGTCCATTCCTGTGATGAAATTGGACCAGGCAACAGGGCTTTGCGGCGGCAGGCTTGTGCGAAGCCTTCGGAAATCCCCTTCGTTTCGAAGCTTGCGGAAAGTGGGAAGCTTTCCCTGATCAATAAGTGATTCCAGGATGCCCGGATCCATTCCATCGAAGCCGAGGATGATCATCTTCCGCTGAGTCTGTCTTTTCCCCGACGTACGTACCACCGAAAGGCAGCCTTTGTTAAGAGGCGCCAGCGATCCCATCGCCAGTCCTAGTTTCAGAAAATCGCGACGCGTGAACGGACTCATCGTTTTCCCTTCCCTCGGACCGATTGAAGTCTCTCCGCGTCAATGAGGGGCTGACCGTCCATGTGTGCTGGAACCGGTATGCCGAACAGCTCAAGGGCTGTGGGAGCGATGTCCCAGATCGAGGGATCGCTTCTGTTCAGTTTTTCGCTGCAGAAGATCACACCCGGCACCGTTGCGGGATCGATACAGTGGTCCCCACTCCATGCTTTCTTGTTGTCCTCGAAAACCACGCTGCCCACGATTCCTTTTACCGAATCCCAGGAGGCCCGGTAGCCTTCACTGTATCCAACGATGAGGTCGGGAGAGTTTTCCTTATAAGGCCCCTTGTAGATATCCTCCCTGTCAAATATCGTGTTGATCGCCTGATTTCCCAGTTCACCGTCCATTAAGCGGGTTAGCTTCCCGGCCAGCTCCTGCTTCAGCGCCCTCGCCTCATCACCTGGAACGACAATCCCTTCTGCCTCGCGGCCTTTCAGGTTGAGGTAGATTCCACCGAGGCCCAGAGCGTAGGCCTTCGTCTTTTTCCAAGCGACGCCGTCAAACCACTCCCCGCTTTCTGCCTTCCCTTCCTTCAGTGCCAGGAAGCCATTACGAAGGAGCCAGCTGTTCAGGTTTACGCCTCTGCGAAAAGGCTTGAATCCATGATCAGACATGACAATCAGTGCGCTCCTGTCGTCAAGCTGCTCCCGAATCCGACCTATCATCTCATCCATTCTCTTGTATAGATCCTCGATTACATGTGCGCCCATCCGAGAACTGCCGGTCTTCAGGGCGGGATGGTCCCGGTCGAGATATCGGAAAAACATATGCTGAATGCTGTCGGTGGTTTCGAAAACGCAAGCCACTACCCCTCGGTTTGTCTTTGACAGGGCGTTAAAAAAGATCTTTTCCCATTCCTGGTGATTGGAGTACGCAAGTTCCAGGAAAGCCTGCTCGGTGAGGGCTCCCTCGTTCAGGGCCCAGGTATCGTTGGCTAGCCCGAGAGTGACGAACCTTCCTAGGAGCTTGGATAGGTAAACAGAGTAGTAAAACGGGTGAGAGATCGGCAGGGCCGGCTTTTCCGGGTCGATGTTGAGAGGCGTGACGTACATTTCGAATTCTGGCCGGATTGCTGAGACGAGGAAACGGCAGATACAACGTGCCCTGAAACCGAGGCCGGGCTTGAAAGTCAGTCGTATCCAGGGAGAGAATTCACCCTTTTTCAGACGGACCTTCTGACCGTCCACGCAGACATTCGCGATCTCCTCGCCTGGCGGGAGTGTGATCGTCAACGGAAGTCGCAATTCCACGGCCTTCTTGCGTAGCGTATTTGTTGGCCCTGAAATGTAGGTCTGGATGCGGTCTCCCGCAATATCGACGGGGATACTCAGACCCCCCTCCATTGCCTTCGCTTTCTCCGGATTGGAGGTATAGTAGGAAAAGGTTCCTTGACTTCCTTTGAGGTCAGGGACACACATGCCTGAAAGAAGATGGCCCTTGAATTTCTCGGGGGGAAAGGTAATCGGAACCCTCAGTATTGTGCAGAAGATTCCGTGGTTTCCGAGGATCTTCCAAAAGGGCACACTCTTGCGCATGCCCCGAATCTCGGGCTTCGAAAGAGGAATATTGAATCCTCCTAGCAAGAGGATCTTCTTGGGCTTCCCAATGTGGGCGGAAGACAGTGTGGGGAGGTAATTCCGCGGATCACGGCTCAGAAAGTCAAATATGTTGTGTTTGGACGGGTTGGAACCGGTCATAAATGAGGACCAGGCAACAGGCGAGATGGACGGGATCGTCGTCCGGAGGGGCGCGTAAGCTCCTTCTTCCTTAATTCGGGAAAGATTTGGCAGCTTGCCCTCCGCCATGAACCTTTCCGCGAGAGTCGGATCCAGCCCATCGAGACCCACGATGATCAGCCTGTTGATCTTGCTCCGGCCATAAACCTTGCGCCCCTTGACTAGCCAGTAAAGAAACCGGAAGGGCCACGTCAGAAGCGATAGCATGGCCAAAAAGAAAACTCCGACAAGTACCAGGAAGGAGGAAAGGAAAGCAAAGCCCGCGCCGGGGCCAACGTAAGCCTGAATGGGAGTGGCGAGTGACAATAGCAGAGCCGTGGCCAGCAGAGCCACCCGCCCACTTTTGCAACTCCGATCTGTGGTCACTCGAATTCCTCCATGATTTTAGCAGCCACATCGGAGATGGTGAGATCCGGCCCGCAGGTTTTTGACGTCCAGAAAAAGGCATCGTCCCAGGTGTGCATCCCCTGCAGGTCGGTTCGGCCGAATATGTCCTTCCTCTCAAGAGATCCCTTCAGGTCGAAGCCGCGCTCGGCCAGAACGATAAGGTCGGGCCCTTTCGGCACATACGGGCCCGAGTAGATCTCTTCTGCGTCGAAAACTTCCCGGACCACCTTTCTGCCTCCGAACTCGAGCTCCATCAACGCAGCAGTGATCTCCGATTTCAAGGCCTCCTTTTCGGCCTTTTCGACAACACCGCGCGGAAATCGACCCTTGAGATTGATATAAATCCTGTTCGGATCAAGTGCGAAGACCCGCGTTCCCGGAGCCATTTCAGACAGGTGCTTAGGCGTGAGGCTGTGAAACCTCAAGTAGCCCGCATGCGTGAGCCAGGCGTTTAGATAGACCTCCTGCACGATTCCCGTGAAACCATGGTCGGATAGCAGGTACAATCCTTCGATCCCACCGGTCAGCTCCTGGAACCTTCCTGCAATCTGGTCGATCAGGTCATCCACCTTACTGTAATAGTCGATAAACGCTGCATGGCTCGGATGCCTGGAATCCGCGTGGGCATCCCAAAGGTAGTGGTGCAGCCTGTCGGTGCCGGTCACGATGAATTCGAAGAGGTTCCATTCCTGATTCCAGAAATATTGAAAGGCCTTCCGACCTCCCTCCAAGGTTGAGTTCAGTTCTTTCCAGAGAAATGTGTGATCCTGCCGTGCCCTCTGGGTATCGATATCTATCTGGTAGCCCATCTTCTCAAGGGCAGCCAGGTGCGACAAGGGATAGACCGCCTTCGCCAACTCGATCGCCACGAATCCAGCCACCAGGGCGCCTTCAATCCTTCTTGCCGGATAGGTGGAGGGTTGATTGATTACGATACTCTTCAAACCCATCTCGCCAAGGCGGTCCCATAGGGTCGGAGCTTTCACGTCGAGGAAGTTTGGAAAGCGGATCTGATAGGTATGCTCGCGCAGGTCGGTAAAGCCGAAGATCCCATGAGTGCCAGGGTTCGTTCCCGTCATAAAGCTGGTCCAACTGACAGAAGACACCTCTGGAAGACTGGCTTTCATTCGATGAAGATATCCCCCCTGAATCAGCCTGTGCATTGCAGGCATGATGCCGTCCTCGGCCAGTCTAAGCAGCAGATCGAATGGGACCCCGTCCAGGCCGACGATGCAGGCGCGCTTCTTTCGGCTGCTGCCTGACGCCATACTTCATCTCCTTATTGGTCTCGCTATCGGCAGAGCACCATGGCCCGCGATCCCGCTGGACCGATGAAACACAGGCTTGAACTAGGGGAAGTATCGGTAGACTTCTCGCCTGTGGAGGCATCGGACGAATATCACTTCGTCCTTGTCGGCCAGCAGACCCAATCGATACGGCCCAACTCGAATTCGATAGTAATTGCCTGACTCACGCAGCTTTCTGATCTGGGGAATCGCTTGGAGATTTGGGGCACTGGCGGCGGATTCGATCGTTTGTTTGATTCGTGCCAACAGTTCCTTGTCCCTGATGGCCTTGAGGTCTTTCGCAAAACTCTCTCTGAAGAGAAGCCTCACTGCTTGCTATCCAGGATTTTGTACACTTCTGCAGGATCGACGGTTTTGGTTGAGGTTCCTTCATCGATTGCGCGAGCCATGGCAATATCTTCCAACGCCTCTTCAATGATGTCGCGCACAAGTTCTCGCCGTTCTTCCAGAACCTCAACGACAGCTGCTTTAAGGAGCGCCTTCAGTCGTTCTTCGCTCACAGCATTTTCAGCCATACCATCTCCGAAATCTCGATAACTCGCCCTTATTGTACCGGAATTCCGCAGCCAAGGCGATCTTATGCAGGCTCCCGGGTGCAATCAGAAGTGTAACTCATCCCGCGCCTGCGCAGCCTGCATCAAAATCGCTGACTGGTATCGAATTGCCCTTCTGGCCTTGCAGCGACTCAGGAAATGAACATCCCGGGCAGAGCTTGCTTTCCTCCGGTAGACGAGGCGCAGGCAATAATCCCCCCCGCTACGACGTCCAGGTCCCGAACCAGGACAAATCGGCCGAGTTCCTGAACCTGATTGAAGTCATCTACTACTACAGGCTGCCTTGTGCTGATTGAAACCTCAGCGATTTCTGTCTCCATGATCGTGCCCGGGTGCTCCACGATTGGCTCAAAGGTGGCCGAGTCTGTCTTTTTCTCAATCGTGATGTCGACAGGGACCTCCTGGGTCGCAATGCGAAGCAAGAGTTGCTCACCGGTCCGAAATGGCAGGTTCGACATCCAAAACACATTTGCCCGGATCATCGAGGTAATAGTGGGCTTGGCTCCAGCGGCGCAGGCAACGGCGCCACGCTCGATAGACAGCAGCTCTCCAAGCGTGATGCCTATGCTTTCCCCAGCTTCCGCCTCGGTCTTCTCTTTCCACAGGATCTCGATTGAGCGGACTGTCGCTTTTATTTCCTGTGGGAGGAAGGTGACCTCTTCACCCTGTCGGATTTTTCCCGCCTCCACTCTCCCAACCAGAACCCTCCTATTTTTCACCTCGTAGATGTCCTGAATTGGAAACCGCAGCGCCCGGTTCAGGGCTGGTTCTCTCGGGACAAAGGAGTCGAGCGCATCCAGGACAGTTGGGCCTTCATACCAGGGCATTTTATCCGATGGCCAAACGACGTTATCTCCGTGGCGGGCGGAGATTGGGATCGTGTGTTTCGGAGAAATCCCCAACGAGGACAGTAACGTCATCAGTTCGCGCTTTACTTCATTGAATCGGGTGCCGGAATGGCCGACAAGGTCCATTTTGTTGATGACAGCGATGACTTGTTCGAGGCCGAGCATTCGCAGGAGGCAGGCGTGTCGCCTGGTTTGTTCTTTCACCCCATCACCCGCATCCACGATAAGGAGTGCGGCTTCCGCCTGTGAGGCGCCCGTGATCATGTTCTTGACGAACTCCTTGTGTCCAGGGGCGTCGATAATGACATAGCGCCTCCTGCCGGTTCTAAAGAAGATCTGGGCGGTATCGATTGTGATTCCCTGGGATTGCTCTTCCTCCAGGTGATCCATGACGAACGCAAACTCCATTTCGCGACCCAGTTCCTCACACGTCCGCCTCAGCTCCTCGATCTTCTCCTCAGGGAGGCTGTCTGTGTCGTAAAGAAGGCGTCCGATCAGGGTTGATTTCCCATGATCCACGTGCCCCACAATCACAAGTTTCAACTGATCCTGCACTTCCTGCCTCACATGTATCCCAAGCTGCGCAGCTTCTGCATGACGTATGCCGATTCCTTGTCCTGAGCTCGGCCTGCACGCTCCCCCGTTGTTGTGGTCTCAAGCTCTTCGATTATCTTGGGGAGCGAGTCAGCGCAGGACTCAACCGGAGCGCAACAGCACTCGCAGCCGATCGATCGAAAGCGCTTTCCCTCCTCGGCAAAGTAGAGGTTCACAATCGGGATATCCTCGCGCTTGACGTACTGCCAGATGTCCAGCTCGGTCCAATGAAGCAACGGATGAACCCTGATGTGGTCATCCTCTGCCTGTTTCGACTTGTACTGGTCCCATAACTCCGGCGGCTGGTTCATGTAATTCCACCTGAAGTCTTGATCACGGGGAGAAAAGTAACGCTCCTTGGCTCGAATCCCGTGCTCGTCTCTCCGGATGCCAAGCAGGAGTGCCTTAAACCTGTACTTCTCGATTGCCATCTTGAGCGTATCGGTCTTGAGCGCGGTGCAGCAGTTAAGCTTTCCCTTTGTGGGGCTCATCCCGCCGGAGATAGCTTCGTCGTTTCTGGCTACGATTAGATTTATGCCCCACTCCTTCGACTTGCTGTCTCTGAATTCATAGATCTCCCTGAACTTGTAGCTGGTGTCAAGGTGCAGCACAGGAAATGGGATCTGGTCGTAGAAAGCTTTGCGCATCAACCACAACAGCGTCGTCGAGTCTTTTCCGATCGACCACAGCATGGCAATGTTCCGGAATTGCCTGTAAGCCTCACGGATGATGTAAATGCTCTTGCTTTCCAGTTCGTCCAGATAATCCATTTCGATACACCTGCGACGGCTGCCCGGGAGCCGCAATTAGAGTACTCAAGACCATTTCTTATGAAACCATAGTAGTAGGAAACAGCCAAGTAAACAAATGTCGATAGAAACCATCCAGTCTGAGATGACTTCAAAGCCTTTCTCTGCGCTGGCATCCACGCCTGCGCTTCGAACCGCGTCCATGGGCCGGTCTTATTGCTCCAGCGTGAAGCCGGTTTCTGCGGTGGCGCCGCCGACAAGATCCGTCACTACCAGTCTGTACCTGCCGGGCGCATCGTTCAACGCTGAGGGGAATGTCACTGTACCTGCAACACCATCCACGAGCACATTGCGGGCATATGCCGTGAGGAAAGAACCGTCAGGGGCGGAAAAGTGGCAGCGCAGCAGATGCTTCCCCGAAACGGAACATTGGATCCTGAACCCGAGATGCTCCCCGAGATGTGCCTTAGCCGGCCCGCTCAGCTTGAGGGAATCGGTGGTACGGCTCAGGCCAAGAACCAGCGCGCCTCCAGTCGTGATGGAAGACCGGACAGTTTCCTCCTGTCCCAGAGAACGGTTTGCAGTGATATCAGTTGCAAATCTGCGCTCCGGCAGGCGAATAAATAAATCTTCTCGGGCGACTTTACCAAGCCTTGCATCACTGTAAATAGACACGCCGTCTCTCCCGGCAACCCCTTCAACACCTACGTTCTCCTTTACAATGGCCAGAACCTCGTTGTTGCCGAAACGGTAGCGCGCCACCTGCGTCTGAGACAAGGCTTTGCCGTCGGCCGTAAGAACCCGGATCACTGGTTTGATGTTCAGATGCGCGAAAAGAGCGCTGATCAATGACCGGTAGCCTTCGCCACCGTAGCCCTTGGCGCGCAGGTCCGGGTATCGATCAAGAAGAGCATTCAGGTAAATGGCCCAACCTTTTCCAACCTGCCGCACGATCACGGCATCGGTGTCGCCGATTTTCACAAGCGCAGTACCAGTCTTCGCGTGAATGCCAGATTCAACCGCCTCCACTCCACGGAGATTCTCTACTCGAAGCCCCCAGCGGCTTCCTTCATCCGATATTGCAATGGGACCCGTAATGCCCGGGGTCTTCTTTTGTTCGGTCACATCGCCGTCCTCGTTTCGTTCCACGACACTCGAACCGGCAAGCCTACGTTCCGGGGATGAAGCAGTCGCGATCCCGAAGAGATCATTCAAGACTCCCGCTGGGACCCATGCACAATGGTTGTCCATCAAACCCGCCGCCGCGTCGGCGAGAACTATCCCGCCGTTCTCGGCGAATTCCCTGATTGCTTTCGCTTCTGCCGGAGAAATCGCCATGGAAAATGGCAGAACGAAGAGCCGATATCCGGATAGCATCCCTTTCTCGACCTTTTCGTAAGCCACGAAATCAAACTGCAACCCTAGGTCCTTGATCGTGCGCACCCATCCGTCCTGGTTTGCAGGAAAGTCCCGCATCATTTCACGGTGACCCCGTTCCGGGTAATTGTGGGTAATGCTGGCGGCATGTACCGACGGCATCGAGTAATGCAGTGCGATGCCGTCTCTCAACCGCTCCGACTCCATCAACAACTTGCCCACCCCTCCGAACCTGAGGGTTTTGAATGTCTCTCCCATATCCTGCGCTCCCTGGGAGTAAGTAAAGTCGGGATTCAGATACGAGAGCATCCAGAAGATGTTGGGGTGCAGGACACCGTGAATTGCGGCAGTCCAGATGGCATTTTGAATGGCGAGACCGCGCGACTCGTAGCCGGTCCAGAACCCGATCATCGAACCTGGCTTCGCAAAGGACCTGTGCAGGTCCCACTGATTCCCGCCATCGTAAGAGAGGAAGTCGTCGATGACCCGGTCGAGTCGATACCAGTCGCAGCCGTTGTAAGCCGTCGTGACCTGCGTGCCCGAGAGAGCAATGTGCGCATCAGGATCCCCGGCGACGGCGGCGTCCCTCACCGATTGGTAGGCGCCGGCGAAGGATATTTCCATGAACGTGCGGTGGTCGGCCCATGGCGCGTAGTTGCGGGACTGTGCCGCCTGCCCGGTGGTGAAGGGAAGGACGTCCTCCCACCTCGTGAACTTGCTTTGCCAGGATCGGTTGAGGGCCGCCAGGGAGCCATATTCCTGCTCGAGCCAGCGGCGGAAAGCGACCAGTGCTTCAGGGGCCCAGTCAAAATCATAGGGATCCGTATACGAAGTCAGCGAGCCTTCGTCCCCGACAAAGTAATAATCCATGTTGTAGCGGGCCTTGCCACGGGCGACCGCAAAGACGATATCCTTCAACCGATCAAGAAACGCGTTGTCGAGAAAACTGGGATTTCGTGCGAGAAACTTCGTATCTCCGGTTCTTCTATAAAGCTCTTTCTTGGTCAGGTATTGCAGCGTTTCGAAATCCTGAGTTCGCTGATAATCCTCGATTGCCTTTTCCAATGCTTCGGGAGTCGTGGGACCGCGGTCGTACCAGTAGACACCGAAGGCACCACGCGGAATGTTGAGGCTGTTGTTTATGCTGCCGCCCCAGGTAAAGCCGGTGTCGGCCGCCGCTGCGCGCACCTGTTTCATGCGGGCAGCCTGAAAGAAATGCTTTGCGGTGCCGAAAGAAACGAGCGGATTGAATTCCTTCTGCCGGCGGCTTTCCTGCACCACAAGGACTGGTCGCGCTCGAAGCTGGTCGACAATCGCGCCCCGGGAGTCCTCCAGCTCCGCTGTCAGATAGACATACCTGCCGAGGAAATCTTGCAGCCCGCAGTAGAAGTACCTTTCGGGCCGCGCCGGGTGCGATTCCGAAGAGATCGTGCGATCCAGGTCGTCGGACGCTTTCAGCCGTAAACTGAGATTCGATAGATCTCCTGCGGCTCGTACCACTGCGCTTAAGGTCTCGCCGCGCCGATAGACGTCGGTGGCAGGGCTGATTCCCGAGATTGTTGCTCTTCGTGGATAATCGAAATCAGCGGATCCCCAGTTGAGGGTTGCCCCTGTATCCGAATCGCGCAGGATCATGTCGAAAATCACTTTCCCGCCGGGCCAGCCCGACGGCGGCCTGAGAGCGGAGGCCGGCACGGTGAGGGCCGTCTCGCCGGCAGGAAGAGCCGCTGCCTGTCTGTAGGCTCCGCACTTCTGGCCGACTGCGCTTTTTGCCGCGATATCTATTTCGATTTTGCGCGGTGTGGGAGTCGAAAGAACGAATCGCAGGGCTTCTTCACCTGCAGGTTCCGCTCTCAGCGACCGAATTTCGAGTGTGCTGTCGCGGCCCGCAGCCCAGACGATAGCCCGGGCGAATAAGGAGTAATAGTATTCCCAATAGTCCCAGTAGATCCCTGTCGACGTGGGCTCCATAGTCGAAGCCGGAAATCCGTCCAGATCAGAAATACCCCCCGGTTTGGATGCGGAGGGGATGAAGCCGTCCTCGAGATATGCGAGCGCGACAACGCGTCCCTTGCCGTAGTTCCCGGTTGCAACAATGGGATATTCTCCCGATTTGATAAGGACGTTGCCGCGCGCTTTGTACTTGTAAAAACTGCCGCCGATGTTTCCTTCTGGAAGAAGGCTCATCGGCTGACCTGCAGTGATGAAGTGCCCGGGGTTGATTTCCCACTTTCCACTGGTGATCGCCGACTTGTTCAACTCCGGATAGCCACTCTCGCCTATGAAGTCATCCGGGCATTCCACGAGCGGAGAGATTTCCCATATCCTCGTGTCTCCCTCACGTTCTTCGCCTTTGAAAGGGTGGTTTTTGACATCGCCGACAAATGGATGGATCAGGACCAGACCGGCGCCTGCGCTAACCCGCTTGAGGATGGCATCTCTCGCCGGGCGGGTCATGCGAGACCAGCCATTCAGCCCCGGAATGACAAGGACCTCAAATACAGCCGGGCCAGTAAGGTCTTTTTCGACGTAGCCGTAGACGATTTGGAAGTCGTCGCGGTCACCGCGATACTCATGGCCATAATAGTCGCCTATTCCCCAGCAGTTGGTGTCCCAGTTGCGATCGATGGTTACAGTCGTGGGGGCTAATTCGAGGCGCTGCATGAGCTCAACCATATCGCGCCCATATTGGACAGAAGGAATGAAAAACCCCTTTATAGGTCCGCCGGGGAGCTTTGCCGCCCATTTCACATGGGGAGTAGGGATCGAGGTGGAATAGGTGATGTCGTTCTTATGAAATGAGCTGCCACCGACACCTTTTTCTTCGACGGCGCCGGCGATCAGGAGATTCGCAATTACGATCGCGATTGCTGTGCCGAACCTTTTCATCGTTCTGCTCCTCCTCCTCGAGATCTCGTGATCCCGGAGATTGCCACGACATCAAACCGCAGCGCAGTCGGCGGCCGCAGCTAAAATACTGGACACGGATGCACACGGATCGTCCAATCAGCTTACAGGCCGAGATCTGTGAAAATCTGTGTGCATCCGTGTCCTGAGTTTTATGCATGCATCAATGGGGTTCCGGATTAACGCTCGGGGGGCTTGTCGTTCATCCCGCGAGCTTTCTGCACCCGCGATACAGCGGCATCCTGCAGCTGGTTGAACCGATCTAGGTACTGTTTGGCCTTCTCCTCATTTCCGAGCCGGCGCCAGGCGTTGGAGAGTTGAAAATAGGCCTTAGGATACTCCGGTTCTGCGCGAATGCAGGCCTCCAGGCTCCTGACGGCATCTTCATATTCGCCGATCCGGTTATGCAGCAGACCGTACACCATGTGTGATTCGAACCATTGTGGGTTCTGGGCAAGCGATTTTTCCAGCCACCGGCGGCAAAGATCGTCCTGTCCGGCCAGGTATTCCAGGTAGGCCATCTTTGTCGTGGCCTTGTAGGAGGAGGGATCGCGCTTCAATTCGGCGAGCAGAAACGGCCTGGCTTCTTCGGGCCTCTTCAACTCGATCAGGATGCTGCCCAGGTAAAGATCGACCTCGGGGGTCGTGGCCGCTTCCTTCCGGACCCGCTGCAACTGCTCCAGAGCGCGCTCGAAATCACCGTATCCATAGTAGGACATGCCCAGCCGGAACCGTTGCGCTGGATTCGAGTCCGGGTGGTTTGTGAAAAAAGCCTCGTAGGCTTTGGCGGCCTGTGGGAATGCTCTCAGTTGAAAAAAGGAATCCGCCAGGGTCAGCATTTGCCGTGATTCGCGCAGCGGGAAGCCGTGGCCCGACGCCTTTTCGAGCAGATCGAGCGCCCGTGCGTTTTCGCCCGAGCCGAACTCGATCAGTCCTCCAATAAACAAAACCTCACCCTGGAGGTTGTTGGATACCTTGTCGATTTCCCTCCGGGCCGAAACGATACGCCCGTGGCTGATGAGCGTATAGATGACGTTGAATGCAAAGCGACTGTCGGCGGCCATCCTGGCCTGCAGTTGCCCGACCAGGGCCTCGCTCTTTGCTTCGTTGCGTGCGCGCAGATACGAATCCAGCAGGCGCAGCTGCAGATCTCCGTGCTCGGGAAACTTGTCCACTATCGATTCCATGAAACGCTGGGCTTCCAGGCTGTCCTTGTTCTCTTCGTAAAGGAACAGACCGAGGTACAGCCGGACCTGGGGGCTGTCGGGTATGAACGTGTGGGCGCGCTTCAATCGCGCGATCGCCTGCTCCAGTTGACCCGCCTGGTAGGCCCGCAGACCTGCGTTGAGCTCCGCGGCAGCCTGATCTTGTTTGGATGCCCGCGGCGAATTTTGCTGCTGAGTGCCGATGGCGCTCAACGGACAGAAAAAGAGGCAGGACAACATCCCGGCAAGGGCCAGCATTCCCGATCGCTTCCGGCTCATTATTTTTCGGGCTCCGAAATCTGCAGCACCTGGTTTGCCTTGACGTTCTCAATTTTCTGAACGACGCCGCTCGGCCAGGTGATCTGCAGCGATAAAACCGTCGATTCCTTTCCCAGCCCGAGATGAACGCGCTTGTCGCTGGCGGAGTAGATACCGTTGGCCGTGCTCACATGCTCGTAGAGCTTGAGCCCCGAGGGCAGAGCGGCTTCGATCCGCGCGCCGATCCCGTCGCGGTTGCTCCGAGTCCCCCTCAAGCTCAGGAGCAGCCAGTTTCCTGCCGGCCCGCCCCTTTTCTTGTAGAAGACGCAGGTGTCATTCAGGCGTGAGACGGCGGCTTCGAGGGAGCCATCGTTGTCATAATCACCGACTGCCAGACCCCGATAGGCACCGGGCACCTGGAAGTCCGGACCCAGGTTCTTCGAAATGTCCTCGAATTTGCCGTTTCCGAGATTGCGGTAAAAAAAACAGGGCTCCTTATAGCGTGTCCGCGGATTGTAGAGTTCGCTGTTGTCCAGAACGTGCGACCCTGCCACAAAAATATCCTTCCAGCCGTCGTTGTCCCAATCCATGAACTTCGTGCTCCAGCCGCTGTGTGCGCTGGTGAGTGGGCCGAGATCTGAGGGAAACGTCCTGTCTTCAAAAATACCTTTGCCGCGATTGAGGAAGAGTGTGAAACATTCGGGCACCACGTCCGTGTAAAAGATATCCGGCAGACCGTCATTGTTCATATCCTTGAAGTCACAACCCATTCCGGAAACAAACTGGCCAGACTCGTTGGCCCACACTCCGGCGTCGATGGCGACCTCCTCAAAAACGCCGTGGCCCTTGTTGTGGTAAAGAAAGTTGGGCGCCTTGTCATTTACCACCAGGATGTCCATCCAGCCGTCCTTGTCATAATCGGCGATCGCGACTCCCATACCCTTCCCCGGATACTTTGCAATTCCGGATTCTTCGGAAACGTTCCTGAACGTCCCGTCGCCGTTGTTCTTGAAAAGCACATTGGGCAAGGCCTTGAACACCTGCGGACGGCAATAGGACCGGTACCCGGGCTTCCGATCGCCGCAGTAGTAGTCGGCATGATCCTTGAAGGTCCATTCAAAGTAGTGGGTAACGAACAGGTCCAGAAATCCGTCGTTGTCCACGTCGATCCAACAAGCGCTGGCTTTGAAGGGATGCCCGTTCATAGCAACGCCTGCTTTTGCCGTTACATCGGTGAATGTCCCATCGCCGTTGTTGTGATACAGGACGTTGTCGCCGAAATTCGTGACGTAGACGTCGACAAACCCGTCATTGTCATAATCACCGACAGCGACGCCCTGAGGATAACCGGGGATCCCTTTACCCGATAAGCCGCTCCCCTCTGTCACGTCCGTGAATGTCAAGCCCGGTCCGTTATTTTTATACAGCCGGTTGAAGGAGTCTGGAGCCGTCCGGAGGTGCGAAGGAGAGGGTGCGCCATTCAAGAAAAGCAGGTCCAGATAGCCATCGTTGTTGTAATCAAAGGCTGCGGCGGCTCCGCCCATGGTCTCGAAAGGATACTTGGTTTCCGTTGCGAAGTTGTTCTCCTTGAAGGTGAGTCCAGCACGCGAGGCAATGTTTTCAACGACGAAAGATGCTTGCGACTCCGGCGAGGTGCCGGCCCAGAGAAGTGCGGCGAAAGCCAGAATGTAGAATGGATAACGGATTGCGGGCGGCATCTGCATCGCGCGCAAGGAATGTCGAATTACGAATGACGAATGACGAATACCTTGCCGGTTTTTTTATTCGTCATTCGTCATTCGTCATTCGTCATTTTTGCCCCTGGTTAAGCGCCTGTTCCTTTCCATAGGGTGAGCCGCAGGATCATGGATTCTTGGTCGTTCACCGGCGTCCTTATCTGACTGACTCGAGTTCCCTGAGCGCCTCTTTGACTTTGGGGATGTACTCCCCATGCTTGTCTAGCCTGGCCCGCTTGAGGAACTCCCGATAATAGTTCATCGCTATTTGTGCCTGGCCGGCTTTTTGTGCGAGGAGTCCGAGGTTCATATAAGGTTCTGCCAGATCGGGGTTGGACTCGATGGCCTGTTCGAAATGCCTTCGAGCCTCCTCGGGCCTCGAACGCTGAACCTCGAGGATCCCGAGGACGTTGTGCGCCCCTGCGTGGCGGGCGTCTTGAACAAGGATCGCCTGCAGCACTCGCTGGGCATCATCTGGACGTCCCAGCTGTAAGTATGCCGTTGCCAGGTTGTCCATGTTCTCCAGGTTGGCGGGATTGAGCTGGGCAGCTTTCTCCATGAATTCGGCCGCGCGAACCAGATTTCCGCGCCGGATGTAGATCCCTCCAAGACCGGCGTAAGTGCTGTCGTTCTCGGCTTTGTTCTCAATGGCGCGCCGGCAGGCTTGTTCCATCCGGTCGAACTGGCCCAACCGTTCATAGCACATTTGCAGATATGCATAGATCAGTGGATTGCCGGGATCCTGACGGGAGATCTTTTCCAGCAAAGGAACTGCGTCTTTCCAGCGGTCATGATTCATTGCCTCTGAAGCGTGTTCCAGAACGCCGAGTATCGCGACGCGATCCTTAGGATCGGGGCCTGACATGTCGATTTGGATAGCGCGCCTGCCACCACCTACATATCCAAGCGCATTCAATTCGCGTCGTCTCTCCTCATTGACCAACTGCGGCTGGATACGCGTCAGGCTCTGTGACGATCTGGCGACTTCCGAGACCTTCTTTTTGAGCCGGTCGGTGTCGGCCGGAAATTTCTCGACCACATTCCGGCTTTCGCCCCTGTCATTAGAAAACCTGTACAGTTCGGGCTTGGGCGCCACAATCAACTTCCACTCGTCCGTGCGCATGCCGCGCAGTTCAGACCATCCCATCTGAGTCTTCGGATAGAGGGTTTCCAAGTAGCAGTCGTTGCTCCTGGGAGGTTTCCCTTCAATGATGGACGGCATGAGGCTTGCGCCCTGTGCCTGGTCCCCAGCAGCGAGCCCCAGGTAATCCGTGACGGTCGGCAACACGTCGATGGACCGGACCTGCTGTGGCACAACGCGTCCCCCAGGCACGCCGGGCCCTGCGAAAATCAGCGGGATGTGGACGGTCGAGTCATAAAGGAAAACACCGTGGGTATATTCCCCGTGCTCCCCCAAGCTCTCGCCGTGATCGGCAAGAAGCACCACGAGGGTCCGCTCCTGAAGTTGATGCTGTTCCAGTGCCTTGAGTAATCTCCCAACCTGCTCGTCTGCGTATGCCACCTCCCCACCGTAGGGATCCTTTGGATAGCGTGTTCGATAAGGTTCCGGAGGATCGTATGGGAAGTGAGGATCGTAATAATGGACCCAGAGAAAAAAGCGCTTTGATGCCGATTTGTTGAGCCAGTCCAGAACCCTTTGCGTGACGACTTCTCCGCGCACCTCGGCGACTACGCCGGGCAGTTTCTTTGTGTCCTGATCGGCCTTCATCTCATCACCATAGGTGGCAAATCCGCGATTCAGTCCATAGTGATGACTTAGCACGGCTGAGCCCACGAATGCGGCTGTTTCAAATCCTGCCGGGCCGAGAATTGTCGCCAGCGTGGGCACTTTTTCATCAAGAACAAAGCCGCCCATGTCCCGGACTTTGTGCACCTGCGGGTAGGTGCCTGTCAGGATCGAGGCATGAGAAGGAGCCGTCAACGGTATTTGGGCGATGGCCTGTACGCAGCGCACACCCCTTGCTGCAAGCGCGTCGATGTTTGGCGTTGCGATCGATTTGCGGCCATAGCAGCTCAAATAATCGGCGCGAAGTGTGTCGATCGTGATCAGGAGGACGTTCACGTCCTTTCGCGCCGTGCGAGCCGGAACTCTTTCATTTGAGGCAGGCTCCGGTTTTTTGGAACAACCGGCAAACACCAGCCAAACGGTCAGACAAACAGCGCTGAAGTATCGAAGCATATCAGTATCAAATCGCCTCCATTGATAGATACTCCGTGATGGTCATTCCCAAGCCTCTGCAGGTCAAGAAAAAAGTCAACCTCTCCGTGTTCGGTTGGTCTCCGGGAGAGATCAGGTCGTTCTTTTCTGGTTACGTGGAATGTGTCAGATACTGAAAAAAAATAGGCCACGAATCTCACGAATTCCTCCCGAGACTACCGCATTACCATCTGAGCGTTAAAACTGCTTGACAATAGGGTTCCCGAGTTCTAGTCTGCACCCCAGAATCGATTCTGAAGAGCAGAAGCCGTGGCTCGTGACCACACGATAGCATTGGTGGAAAAGGTTGTCCGCGTAGTGGAGGCTCTAAAAGAGAATCCAAACGGGCTTCCCCTGCAGCAAATTGCCGTGCGCACGGGCTATGTCAGGAGCTCCGTACATAGAATTCTCTTGAGTCTGAAGAAACTCGGCTATATCGAGCAGGAGAATGCCGGGGGGAGTTATCGACTCGGCTTTCAATTCTTGGTGCTTGCTAGCACACTCGCTGCCAAAACCGAACTGGTAAAAACCGCCCGCCCCTACCTGCACGAGATCGTCGCAAAATTCGAGGAGAGTGCGTACCTGGCGATACTGCGAGCTGACAGAGGCGTGTTCGTTGACGTAGAAGAGGCAGCACGGGACTTACGGGTTGCGGCTCCGCTGTTCGCAGAAGTGCATTTCCATGCGACGGCTGCCGGCAAGGCGATGGCTTCATTTCTTCCGGAGGAAGATCGTGACGCTCTTCTTCAGAACCCGCAGTTCATCGCGCTTACGTCGCATACGAAGGTCCAGCCGTCCAAGGTTGTTCAGGATTGGGAACAGGTGCGTCGCGAGGGATACGCGATCAACGATGAGGAAACGATTCTCGGGGCCGTATTCCTGGCTGCCCCGGTGTTCGATTCGCGCGCGCGGGTATGCGGCAGCATTTCGGTAGGCATGCCCAAAGCGCGGTACTTACCGCAGATGGCAACGAGGCTTGTCGACCATCTCAAAGCGGCCTGCCGGGATTTCTCGGACAGGTTGAAAGTTGCTGGATACGTTCATATCACGGGGAATTAACCAGTTCGTCGCTAGGTTAAACCTTTTTCAAGGAAGGTCATGATGAAACGATCTACCGGAATATTATTCCTCGTCGGGCTAGCGCTGACGTTCTTTTGTCTTTCTCCTGCGATGGCTCAGAGCGGCCGCGGAACCCTGACGGGAACAATTAAGGATTCAACCGGCGCTGTCGTGCCGGGGGCACAGGTGCAGATCACGAACATGGCAAGCGGCGCCGAGTTCAATGCAATAACGACCGATGCCGGCGTTTACCGTGTTCCGTACATCCCGCCGGGAAAGTATAGGCTCTCGGCCTCAAATGCCGGTTTCAAGAAAACCGTGCAAGAAAACGTCGAGGTTCACGTGGCGGGAACGACTACGGCGGATCTCGTCCTCGAGGTCGGCCAGATCTCGGATTCGGTGACTGTCACTGGTACCGCACCCCTGCTGGAGAGGGCGTCGGCAGAGATTGGTACGGTTTCCACCGAAAAGGAAGTCCACACCTGGCCGATCCAGATCGACGATGGTACCAGACAACTGCAAACCTTTATTTTCAGCAGCATGCCGGGGACAGAGGGTGGAGGATGGCAAGGTTCCATTAATGGAAGCCAGTCATTCTCCCACGAGATCTTGATCGACGGCATATCCGTGGGTCGAATGGATATTAATGGCGGCAACACATCGGAGTTCACTGCTACCGTGGATGCCGTTAATGAGTTCAGGCTCCAGACCGGATCTCTCTCTGCCCAATATGGCAACACACAGACCGGAATGGCCAATTTCGGCATGAAATCCGGCTCCAATCAGTATCATGGCAGCGCCTTCTTGTTCCATCAGAATTCGGCGCTGAACGCCAACAGCTGGGCGGCAAACAACAGTGGCTACCTTAACCCTAAAACTGGAAAGGCGTTTAAGGCAACTACGCATTTGAACAACTGGGGCGCTACCTTCGGAGGGCCGATCCGCAAAGATCGCACATTCTTCTTCTTTTCCTATGAGCAACACAAGGAGGCCAACTTCGTCCCGTCCGCTAACACGGATGCCTCGCCGACCAAGGAAATGAAAGCGGGAGACTTCTCACAGCTGCTTAATCCAAACTTCACCAAGAACTCCAGTTCAGGCAAGGTGATAGGAAAGGATGCACTCGGTCGCGACGTAATCTTCGGCCAGATCTACGATCCGAATAGCACGCGGCAGCTTGCATCCGGGGTCTGGGTCCGTGATCCGTTTCAGGGAAACATCATCCCGGCCAGCCGGTTCAGCGCGGTGACCAAGAAGATCCTCAATCCTGCTTACGCACTGCCGGATCCGACGTTCCCCCGATTAAATGATTTCGGCGGTCAAACGCTGCGCAATAACACCGTGCGCATCAGCGGCTGTTGCCCCGAGCTGTTTATCAAGAATTACAGCATCAAGGTGGATGAGACGATCAGTGCAAAGCACAAAATGAGCGCCTCGTTCATCGAAAACGACCGCTACCGGTTGCGTTACGGCTATGGCAGCGGCTCCACTGGCGGGTATTTTGAGCCCGGGAACATCCCAAACACGCCCGGGACAGGTGACAAAAAACAGAGCACGCCGGGTTATATGATTCGTGTGGCGGAGGACTGGACGATCGGCCCAACCATGCTGAATCACTTCGGCTTCGGCTATAACAGGTTCCGCAACCAGAACGTCTCCAACAGCATTTTTGCGGGAAAGAACTGGGCGCAGGAACTCGGCCTGCAAAACGTGGGCGGAGCAACTTTTCCACGAATCAACTTTCGCGGCACGAACTGGTGGCAGAGCGGGTCCTTCAAGACTTGGGGCCACACGGGCACCGGAAACGAGCCCAATGGCAGTGGCATCCTTGTGAATGACTTCACCTGGATAAAAAAGAAGCACAGTATCCGTTTTGGTGTTGAACACCGCCGCTATTACATCAACTCAGCGTTCCAGGATACGCCGGGGAGTTATACATTCAACGCCGACCAGACTGCACTGTCCAATTTCCAGGGGAACACCGGTTTTGCTTTCGCCAGCTTCATTCTGGGTTCGGCACAAAGCACAGGCGTGACCATTACCGGGATGACGCAGGGGGTCCGAACCAGGTCGACTGCACTCTATGTGCAGGATGACTGGAAAGTCGGGGAGAAGCTGACGCTCAATCTGGGCGTCCGTTGGGACATCCCGACGACGTACACCAACCCCAACAACATGATGTCGGCGCTCGATCCCAACGTACCCAACCCGGGAGCGGACGCCTACAAGGGCGCGCTCGTCTTCCTGGGCAACTGCAAACAGTGCAATGGGAAAACGACCTGGGCCGATATCTACTACGGAGAGTGGTCGCCGAGGATCGGCGTAGCTTATTCCGTTTCCAACAAACTGGTGGTGCGAGGAGGTTACGGTATCAACTATGCCCCGCCCATCCTCGACGGTTGGAGTTATGGCTGGTTCAACGGCTTTGACGGCGATAACAGCATCGCCCAGAAGCGAGGACGGTCCGGCGGCGGTCAGGATCCCGCCTATTATTGGGACACTGCGTATCCGAAATACACCGCCACGTTACCAAATTATGATCCCACGCAACTCAACGGCCTCAGCATTCCCTACTACCCGCCTGAGACCCAGAAGTTCCCCATGACCCAGAATTGGAACTTCGGCGTTCAGATGGAGTTGCCTTGGCAGACGCGGCTGGAGGTGAACTACGTTGCCAACAAAGCCACACGGCAGAATGATCCCTACCTCGGCAACCTGAACCAAATTGATCCCAAATACCTGAGCCTGGGAGATGCGTTGATTGAGGACATCGGCGATCACCCGCAAATCAAGAAGCCATATGCCAGCTTCGAGGGAACCGTGGCTCAGGCGCTACTTCCTTACCCGCAATATACGGGCGTTTCCACACACCGGACGAATACTGGCTGGTCGAATTACAGTTCCATGCAGATCACGGCAACAAAGCGCGTTTCCACCGGGTTGAGCTTCCTGGTCGCCTACACCTTTTCCAAATCCCTAACCACGGCCAACACTGCGCTTGGTATGTATTATGGATCCTACGGGCAGACGCTCTATAATCGTAAACTCGACTACGCTGTCAGCAGCCTGAACGTTCCGCAGAATCTCAAGATCACCTGGATCTATGATCTGCCGTTCGGCCCGCAGGGGCACTGGCTGAAATCAGGTGCGCTGAGCTACATCCTCGGCGGATGGACTATCAGCGGCATCAACAACTTCCGTTCCGGAGGGCCTATTCAAATCTACAACAGTGGCGGTCCCGACACAGGCGCCCTTTTCAACAACGGCTTCTATGTGGATACCTTGCTGCCGCGCGACCAGCAGATCATCGGCAGCAAGCCGAGCGATCCGGACCGCGCAAATGGGAATCCTTACCTCAACATCAAAGCCTGGGGAGCCGTCCCCGTTACCGACAACAACGTCCCCAAGCGACTTCCCAACGGCGTGAATTTCCAGCCGAACCTGCGAGGATTTGCTCAGAGCGGCGAACAAGTGTCCCTGATCAAGCGCACCCGTTTGCCGTTCCGGGAAACGGTCAACTTTGAAATTCGCGCCGATATAAGTAACCCGTTTAACCGGACTTGGATTGCAGATCCGAGAACGGATATCGGCACCCCGGAGGAGTTCGGGCGCGTGTTCGACAAATACGGCGGCGGACGCACCATCCAAGTGGGTGCCCGCATTACCTTCTGATCCCCCTGGCGGATTTTACTCTCGCCACCTGCGGCGGCCGGCTGGGAGCCGGCCGCCGTTCTTTTTATAGGATGCTCTCTTGGGGCCCGCGCAAAAACTTGTCAAGGGGCCATACACTTGACTCCCGTGACGACTGTTTGAGGCATTGTCACCCATGACGGATATTTCACGGACGGTCCAGCCGCAGCAGGAAAAATCGGGGACATTCCGAATTTCCCGGACTTGCTCAGCTGAATCGGACGGATCAACCAGCAGTTGATCTTTTCTATTCAGCGGAAGAAAGCTGGAAATTCGGAATGTCCCCGATTTTTTCACAGCTTCTTTGCGTCTTTGCGGTGATTCTAAACCACCGCGAATCCCGCAACAATCGAAGTCCGAGTTTTAGCATTTGCACTGGGACAATGGATGCGGCTAATGTGGACGCTGAATTCAAGCCGGCGAGCCAAACTGCCCTGTCGGTGATTCGGGATTGGGACATGAAGAAAGGATGGGTTATGAACTCTACGCGGCCGAGTCCGGGGACGCACACTTTGAACGAGATTATGTCACAGCCCAGCTGCTGGCAGGAATGCCTGAACGAGCTGGAACGGCCGGGCCAGCTGGACAAGATGCCGGGACGTCTGGCTCAGGAAGCGGATTGGTTGTTTGTCGGATGTGGTTCGAGCTACTACATCGCCCTTGCCGCAGCTGCAAGCTGGGCGCAGCTGACGGGGCTGCGTGCGAGAGCCGTGCCGGCCTCGGAGGTCTTGCTGTTTCCCGATCTTCTCCTGACCGGCAAGGCGCCCTGCCAGCCGGTGCTGATATCGCGCTCGGGCCGCACTTCCGAGGTGCTGAAGGCGGCAGAATACCTCGAGTCCACGCGCAAGATCCGCACCCTGGCGATCAGCTGTGCCGCAGACCAGCCGCTCGGAGCCATCTGCACTATCAGCCTCAACCTCGTGCCTGCCGATGAAAAGAGCACAGTCATGACTCGCTCGTTCAGCTCCATGCTGCTCGGACTGCAGGCGCTCGCCGCGGCCGTTGCCGGGAAGAGAGAGTTCATTGAGGCTCTCGGCAGGGTTCCCGCAGCCGCGCAGGCGGCGCTCGAGGCGATGAGGCCGCGGATTGCGAGTTTCGTGCAGCTCAATGAATTCAACAACTACGTTTTTCTGGGTCAGGGGCCTTTCTTCGGCATCGCCTCTGAGAGCCACCTCAAGGTGAAGGAGATGTCCTGTTCCTGCGCTCAGTGCTACCACTCGCTGGAGTTCCGCCACGGGCCCATGTCGGCCGTGCGGCCCGACACGCTCATGACCTTCTTCCTCTCCGAGTCGGCGTACAAAGCGGAGCGCGAGGTTTTGGAGGAGATGAAGGAACTCGGGGCGAAGACTCTCGTGGTCACCAACGCCGCAGACGAGCGCGCTCGGCACGCGGCGGACTTGTTGATCGAGCTGAACCTGGATGTCCCGGAGTGTGCACGCCTGGTGGTTCATGTCCTCGCAGGACAGCTCCTGGGGTACTACACGGCGCTCAAAAAGGGAATGGATCCAGACAACCCGCGGTTTCTTAGCCGCGTGGTAATCCTCAACGAGAAAGCACAAGGAATCTGACTCCAATGCCAAGCTTTGAGGTCACGGTAGTGGGCGAGCTCAATCTTGACCTGATCCTTTACGGATTGCCGGAGGATCTCGAGCCGGAGCGCGAACTGCTCGCAGAGCGGCTGGCGCTGACGCTGGGAAGCTCTTCAGCCATCTTCGCGCACAACTTGTCGGTTCTGGGCAGCAGAGTCGGCTTTGCCAGCCGCATCGGGATCGATTCCCTGGGACAGATCGCCCTTGACCGGCTGGCAGAGGGCGGGGTGGATGTTTCCAGAGTCAGGAAGGTGAGCGGCCCCACGACTACCGGTTTGACAGTAATATTGACACGCCCGGGGTACCGAAACATCCTGACCTATCCGGGGACGATGTTCGATATGTGTTTCGAGGATCTCGATCTCGAGTACCTGGCTTCGGCGGAGCACTTTCACCTCTCCTCGTATTTTCTGCACCGCAGCCTCCGCCCGCGCATCGCCGAACTCTTCAAGAAGCTGAAACAGGCCGGCCTGACCACGTCGCTTGATACCAATGACGATCCCGAGGATCGGTGGGAAGATTGCCAGGAGGTCCTTCGCTACGTGGACGTCTTCTTTCCCAACGAACGCGAGGCGAAAAAAATCGCCCGTGCGGACGATCTCGAAGAGGCGATCGCCAGGCTTTCGGAAATGGTCCCGTTGCTAGCGGTCAAGCTCGGCCGGGCCGGTGCCATGGCGCAACGCGGCAAGGAGAGATTCCTGCTCCCTCCAATATCCGTCGACGCGGTGGACCCTGTAGGCGCCGGAGACAGTTTCAATGCCGGTTTCCTGCACCAGTTCGTGCGCGGTGCGAGTCTCGACTCCTGTCTCGCCTATGGGAATCTCGCCGGTGCTTTTTCCACTACGCGTCCCGGTGGAACCGAGGCGTTTCGAGACCGAGGCCACTTCGAGCAGTTCTTCAGTCAGCACTGGCCCCGATAGGAGATTGATGGTTGCGCAGATGGTTCTGAGCCTTCCCATTATCTAAAATGCTTATCCGGTTTGCTCCGAACGATTTGATCGGTTGTATATTGAGTGTCCGTGGCGGATTCCGATTTCTTCTGGCAAGGATTTTGGGGACACAGATCAACACGGATAAACACCGATCTCTGTTTGTTACCAGGTTGGCTGAGCTTTTGCTGCCGGCGCATGGGTGGCAAGAGCTAGTCTGATCCGTGATTATCCGTGTTGATCTGTGTCCAAATTGGTTGCGGCCAATTGGCCAGATCATGGATTAACGGCACCGCAAAAGGGCGCTTATACCTGTGGGGGCATCGGAGTCAACCGGATAAGCATATGATCTAAATGCCCGATGAGGTGACCGATGCGGAGCCTGCGGAAAGCTCTCGAAGAGTCTAAGGATGTGTCCGCATTTCTGCTTGATCTGGTGCGCTCCAACAGAAGAGGAGAGCCGGCCGGTCTATATTCGATATGTTCCGCGAACAGACATGTTCTCGAAGCCGGGATGCACCAGGCGGCTCGCGACGAAACGGTGGTTTGTTTCGAATCGACGTCGAATCAAGTCAATCAGTTCGGCGGTTACACGGGCATGACTCCCGCGGATTTCGCCCGGTTCGTGAAGGAAGTAGCCGCAGACGCGGGATTCCCTCCGGAAAGGATCGTACTTGGAGGCGACCATCTGGGACCGCACGCATGGCAAGGCGAACCGGCCGGCCAGGCCATGGCGAAAGCTCGCGAACTCGTTCGCTCCTGCGTCCTTGCCGGCTATACGAAGATCCACCTCGATACGAGCATGCGCTGCGCCGGCGACACCGGGAGCATTCACGCTCCGCTTGCAGATGAAGTCGTAACGGCGCGGGCGGCGGATCTCTGCCAGGTCGCCGAGAAAGCTCATACCTCTCTGCCGGCCGGCGCGCCCGCCCCTGTCTATGTAATCGGAACGGAAGTCCCGGTTCCAGGAGGAGCTCAAGCGGCCGAAACGGAACTCACTGTCACGCGGGTAGCGGATGTCGAGCGCACGCTCACTCTGGCGCGCGATGCCTTTTTCTCCTCGGGATTGAAAGCGGCGTGGGACCGCGTGGTTGCCGTCGTGGTCCAGCCTGGTGTCGAGTTCGGCGATGCATCGGTTACCGAATATGATCGGGATCAGGCGCGGCATCTGTCCGCTTACGCCGAAAAGGACTGCAGCCTCGCATACGAGGCACACTCGACCGATTACCAGCCTCGCGACAAGCTCAAGCAGCTGGTGAGGGATCACTTCGCCATCCTCAAAGTGGGACCCTGGCTGACCTTTTCCTTCAGGGAAGCGATCTTTGCGCTCGCTCAGATAGAGGCGGAGTGGCTGGCGGGAAGAAGAGGGATCACGTTGTCAAACGTTCGTGAAACCCTTGAAAGAGCCATGCTCGAAGATCCCACTCACTGGAAGAAGTACTATCGCGGAGACGAAACCTATCTCCGCTATGCCAGGAGGTACAGTTACAGTGACCGCGCTCGCTACTACTGGACGCATCCCGAAGTCCGGGCAGCGCTTTCCCGGTTGTTGGCGAACCTGTTGCAGACCTCCATTCCGCTGCCGCTTTTGAGCCAGCACTTGCCCGCTCAATATGCCGCCGTGCGCGAGGGCAGGATCCTGAACGATCCGCTGAGCTTGATCCGCAGTAAGATCAGTGAAGTCCTGGATGTCTACGCTTTCGCCTGCGGCATGAGAGCGGACAAAACCTCTTAGGGCCCGCGCAAAAACAACTTGGCATTCTGCTGCAGGCCCCAAAGGCGCGGCGGCGGGCGGGCATTTGCTTCGTTACTGCTTCTTCACAGATACTCCGTGGATGCGCGCCATGGTTAGGCCATAGGACTTGGCACGAGTATCCGCGGCAACCTGACAGGCGTCCAGCATCTTGTTAAAGCGCCGGATGTTCTCCTCAAACGCATCGGGTTCTTCGTCGGTTGCAAAAAGAAGCTTTTCAAACGCCGGCACTGCATCCTTGGGCATGTGCGCCTTGCCGAGATAGGGAGTCCACCAGAGGAACTGTTTCCAGTATCCAGGGTTATCCTCCTTTTTGATAAGCGAAGATCCGGAGAGATCGAAGAAAAGGTTGTGGTTGCGTCGCGTTGCCTCTCCCGCTTCGTCATACCAGGGATTTCCAAAGTGGGCGGCGTGGAGAATGAGTTTTGGAAATCTCGACGCGATGGTCGCGAGGAAAGAGGGTCGCATCCTGGCCATCATGCCATTGGCGAGGATGCCCGTATGCGGCGCCACGGGCATGCCCAGTTCCTGCGCGAGCTTCCAGAGGGAATCATACTTCGGATCGTCATAGTTCCACTGGTTGACGGCAAACAACTCCCCGAGTCCCTTGAAACCCATGGCGTGAACTCTCTTGATATCTCCAAGTACCGTGGGACTGTCGATATCGATTTCTGCATAGGGAATCACGCGGTCGGGATGGGCCTTTGCAAAAGTGATTCCCCGATCCAGGTCCTTCATGCCGATGAGGAGACATGCCATGGCGTTATGTTTGGTATATACGGTGAGGAACGATTTCTCATAGTCATCTGCGGCGCGATAGTGCGTGTGCGAGTCGATGATAAAGCCGGGGACCTTGGCCGACGGCTGTACGAATCCGAGACTGAAGAGGACCAGCAATGCTGTTGCGAGTAAGAGTGGCTTGCTCATAGATATGGCTCCTGTAATGGGAAAACTGATAGGATGTAAATCATGAATCCCGCCAACGAGTCAACCCTGTTGTTCTTCCGGCGCGCGTGAGGAAGTCGCAATCCAGGTGTTCAGCAGGTCTTCAATCGCTGCGGGAACTGGATCTGGCGCTGTCGGCGGATGGGAGAAGCTGCAGTCCGGAACAACTCGGTCCGACGAATGGGCGCGGCCAGTCTGGCGACGCTGCCCGTGCTCCTCAACTGAAGCAGGCATCGACATGCGAATAAGTCTCTAATCTAGAAACTTCATTCTACAGATGCGACCCCACTCTCCGGCTCTGCCCCGTTATTTCACGACCACAGGTAGCTCCGTGCGAATCCAGGCCCTGGGAGAGGAATCCTTGGAATCCCGGATGGCTTTGAAGACATAGAGGCCTTTGGGCGTGGTGCTTCCAACGAACACGCTTGCGGTATGGTTGCTGTCCAGAGGCCAGGCATGAAGGATCGGCATGGGCTCGCCATTCAGGGTGTAGAAGAGGTCGATCGCCGAGGCGTTCAGATTCATGATGTGAATTGACACGGAGCTTTTTCCAGCGACCAATTCTGAAGAGCTCACTGAGACGCGGACGTCGGAGGATTCTTTAAATCCGAGAGCCTCGAGATTAAGTGATGCAGCCGGCAGATCCGACCTCCGGTAGAGATAAAACATATCCCTCAGTCCTTCGGATTCGCCTCTCGCCAACTTGAATACGAGCCTGTATCTGTCGGTGAAGTTCCTGTTCCTGTAAAACTGGCGCATAGGCTCGCCCGCGTAGCGCATGACGCCGCGTACATCCTCCTTAGCGATCAGGAGAATGTAGTCCGGATTCCGCCTCAGCACGTATTCGGCATCACCCTTCTCGTGGAGCAGACCGGGTATTCGAGCAACGTGAAGATCCATCAGCCCTAAAATATCGATCACTCTTATGTTACTTGCATAATAAGGGATGATTCCCGCCTCCCCGAGGGCCACCGAAGATTCCTCCGGAACGTTGTTTTTCAGATATAGCGCCACATCATAGTAGGGGCCGGCCGGTGAGAGCGACCGCTTGTTGAACCAGTCTCCGAGCCAGGGAACCGACGCGCGCAGGTTGCGATAGGATACGTAAAGCGAGGAAGAGGTCAACGCTACAAACAGAAGCAATACAATCAGGTTCGCGAAACGGCTCGCGTGGAATCTCTGTGTTGAGAAATCGACCAGCTCGATCAGACTCGAAGCGAGCAGAACTGAGTAAATTGGAAATATCTGCGCAAAAAAGCGGAAGCCGGCCATCCAGTCTCCGCCGACATAGACAATAAAGCCCAAATAGACTGAAAAGAGGAAACAGGCCAACCGAACCATGGGATTTCTCAGGAGCAGCCTGAGGAGGCCCACAGCGCCTGCGGCGAGGATCAGGAGGTAGACGATACCTTGGCTGGACAAGAAATCCCACACGTAGCGAACGCCCTGGAAATACTGCTTCGTTCCGCCGAGGGTTTTCGCATAGTAGGGATTGGGGAGAAGTTGGCCGTAATAGAAGAGCCGCCAGGCGAAATAGGATCCGTAGATAAGGGTGAGGCCGATCGTCCATGCCATCAGGGCTCTGCGGCGGCTGTGGTTCTTGAACAGGAGGGCGGATTTGACCAAAAAAAACGCTACAAAAAACAGGGGTGCTTCGGGCCTTGTCATTCCTGCAAGGCCCAGCGGAATGAAGGACCAGTCAGGCCGGCACCTGAGATAATCTTGTTTGATCAGCGCATAAATGCTCAGCGAAACAAGAAAAGAAAACAAGCTGGTTTCCAGGCCGCCTATACTCCACAAGGAAAAATACCAGCTGAATCCTGTCAGGACCGAGGAGAAGAAGGCTATCCGCTCTTTCCCGGTGTGAGTGCCGAAGATCAGTAAAGAGATTTTGAATGTGCAATATATCGTAAGCAGGCCGAACACGAGTCCCAGGGCCTTCGACACAATCACGGGGCTGAATCCGAGCTTCATGAAGGGTGTCAAAAGGACAATCCAGAGGAAGTTGGAGTATCCTTCCACTCTCTCTCCAGGATTGAACACAAGGCCGTGGCCCGCGGAGAGGTTTCGTGCATAGCGGAATGAGATAAAGGGATCGTCGAGGATAAAATCGAAGTGATAGAAGGCGAGAAACAAAAACGCCAGATAGGGCAATATCAGGCAAGTGCGTTTGAGAAGACTGATCGAAATCCTCATAGTCTGACCGCCGCTGCCCACGTGCCCACCATCCACTTGCCGCCGCGCGCCTTCAGGGCAAATCGAGATGATTTTTCCGGCGGCAGTGCTCGAACAGTTTATCAAGTATTCATGCCGCAGGAGGAATGCCTTTGAGGGCAACTCGTAGAGTAAAAGCAGTGGGACACGCCTTCGGATTCAACCCCTTCCCCGCCCCTTGGCTCACCCATGAGCGGCAAATTCTCGGAAAACCGGGGCAGCGGATTATTTTCCTGCCAGAACGATAGTGCCTGGCACCTCTATAGGCTGCAGCTCTTTCTCCAACAGAAGCGCGCGGCCGCTCTTTATGGTGCCCTTCCCTTTGATTTGCCCCACCTGAATCTCTTTGATCTCCCCGTTCAGAATGCGAAGAATCGCTCCCTGAATGGTAAGTTCGCGGTTGATCGAGAATTTGAGCGAAGCGATTTCCGTTCCATTCCGGAGCAACGTAAAGTAGGGTTCATGCTTTGAGGTGATCTTGTGCTCCGCGAGTTCAAGCAGGATCTCCTTTCCCGGAGATTTGACGGCGGCTGCGGATAGGAAGGACGAGCCGCGTTTCCGATCGAGGTCCACGTCCAGGCGTGCTCTCGTCTGCCCTCCTGGGCCCTCAGGTTCGTACTTGAGAGATCATGTTAGCTTCCCGGCTTCTCTAAATCACAGCTATGGTCTGCTCTGGAATCATATCCGAATCACCCCCAGCGCCGATAGGGTATGGTGTCGGCAGCGGTCTGCCGGGAGTCCAATCTTTACCGAAGCAGCCTCTCATGCGCCTGGTCCGCATGAAAATGGGTCAAGCGCCTTTATGTCGCTACCTCCAATGACGCGGCAAGGGGTAGGTCCCGGCTGCCAGAAGGGACTTCCGGGTCGAAGACCCGCCAGGCCAAGTAATTGACCTCACGGCGCGAGCAAGCTCGTGCCAGGTCCCGTCGGGCCGCCGGGACCTACTCTGCCCGGAAAGCGAGGTATTCTCGGAACAGATGAGACCACTTCATGAAACTACAATGATTCTGACGATAAGGGCCGCCAACTTTGGCTGTGGACTTCGATGCCAGGCTGCTATGTGTCGGACTGCAACGTAATGCGGAGGTCATCGCCGCTCGCCGCGCGCGCAGGCTGCCAGGTTGCCAGCAGAGAAATGGCGGCAACGGCCACGGCAGTCAAAAGCAGAGTCACAGGCTGGCTGGGCCGGACCCCGTAGAGAACGCCCTCCAACATCCTGTTTGTGGCCAACGCGCCTGCAAGTCCGAATGCTATGCCCGGAACAATAGCCTGCAGCCCTTGTTTGATGACCAGCCAGGCAATTCTTCGCTCCGTTGCGCCGAGCGCTCTGCGAATTGAGAACTCCTGGCGGCGGCGCAGGGCAGAGTATGAGACCACTGCATAGAGCCCGGTCATCGCCAGGAAGATGGCAGCAGCAGCGAACACACCGATAAGGAGCGCATTGAATTGTGGCTGCAACAGCGAAGCGCGCACGTAATCTGCGAGCGGCTTCACGTTTACGATCGGGATCGAAGGGTTGAGTGCGCGCACGCACTGTCGAACAGCGGATAATGTTGCGCCCGGATCAGGTTGGGAGAGGCGTGCCACAAAGGTCGTCGACGCAATCATCGGCGTCTGGCTGAACGGCACGTAGATCTGAGGCTCGGGCGGCAATGCCAACGTGCCGTTGTGCACATTCCCGGCGATGCCTATGATCAGCAGCATTGGATTGGCTGCGCCTCCCGGTCCAAAGCCCGCGTCGATAATGCGGCCGATTGGGTTCTCTCCCGGGAAGTATCGGCTCGCCAGATCATGGCTGACGATGGCAACCCGGGGATGGCCGATGACGTCCGTCGGGGCGAAGTCCCGGCCCTCGAGCATAGGAACGCCCATGGCCCGGAAAAAGCCCTGGCTTACCAGATGGACTTCGGCGCCCGCCGAACGGCCATGGACGGTGCCGCGGCCTGGGACGTCGAACCGGATCGTATACCGCACATCACCAAATGGCAGCAGCGCGGTGAAAGCCGCCGATTTCACGCCCGGCAACATCCCCACATCGGTGCGCACGCGCTCGAAGAAATCCACTTGCTGTTGCGGTGTGTACAGGGCGTCGGAAAGATCAATCCGGAACGTCAGCACATCTGCGGGATCGAAGCCGGGATCCACATGTGCAAGGGACAGGTATGCCCGCAATAGACTGATGGAGCCGGCAAGCAGGGTTACCGTGAGCACGATCTCAGCGGTGACCAGCAGCGATCTCACCGTTGAAGCCGTCCAATGCCGGGCAGTGCGGGCGGCGTTGCGAGCAAGGTGAGGCCACCGGGTCGAAGCGCCATGCACGGCCGGAATCGTGCCGAATGCCGCCGCAGCTGCCAGACTGATGAGCAGCGAGATTCCGAGCACGCGGAAGTCGAACTGGACCCTCGCGACGGGGGCGAGATTCGGTCCGGCGTAAAGGAGGATAGGCTTGGTGCACGAAAAGGCGAGCAGGATGCCGACCGCGCCACCTCCCAGCGCGATCAGCACATTCTCGACGAGCAACTGGCAGGCTATCTTTGCACGCGTTGCACCGAGCGCCAGCCGGATTGCCAGTTCGCCGCGCCGGGCGGTCACTCGGACCAACGCGAGGATCGCGACCGTGGCGCAGGCAATCACCAGCACGCAGGTGATAGCACCCGTCAGGACCTTCAGGGGCGATACGAGCGAGCCGGACACTTCGGCAGCCAGCGGCACCACCAAACCCGTCCGGCTGATGTTCCGATCCGAGGCTTCCTGAGTGCCTACCGCAACCATGGTGTACATCTCGGCCTGCGCTTGCGCTAGGAGCGCGCCGGGCTTAAGGCGCGCAATAACCTGCAGATCGCGTGGGTATGTCCTATCGGCCTGGCGCCGGTCGGTCTGAAAATCGGCCGCAATCGTAGTATAGAGGTCGATGCGATCGACATTGGTCGGAAACTGGAATCCGGACGGCATTACGCCGACGACGATAAACGGAACGCGGTTTAGATAGATTGTTTTCCCGAGAATCCCCGGATCAGCATCGAAGACCGCTCTCCATGTGCCGTCGCCGAGAACCACAGGCCTCGAGCCCAATTCGTCGTCGGCTCGCGACAGTGCGCGGCCACGAGCCGCTTGCGCCTGCAGCACCGAAAACAACGAACCTGACGAGACGGTCGCCCTCAGTGACGCAGCCTCACCGGCGCCGGTGAGGGTGTAACGCTTGCCTCGATAGCCGGCCAAGCCGTCGAAAGAGTGACTGGCTGCCGACCAATCCGACAAAGTCAGATATGAGATCGGGCCTCGAACCGACACGAGGCGGTCCGGGTCAGGGAAGGGGAGCGGGTGCCACAACGTGCCGTTGAGCACCGAGCACATGGCTGTCGTCAGGCCGATGCCGAGTGCCAGAGTCAAAATGGCCAGCGTTGAGAAGGCGACGTTCCTGCGCAGCATCCGTACCGCCTGGAGGGCATCTGGCCACAAGCCTGTGAACCAGTGGGCCGCTCGTGTGCCGGCACCCAAATCGGGCCGGCATTGCTGGTAACGCGAATTGAATATCAGCGCCATCTTCCGCGTCCCTCCCTGTGCTCGAATCTGCCGCGAGCGACAACGATCAAAGCATATAAGACCCGGACACTGGAAATTCCTTGATCTTCATCTTGGCGGATAGGAAGGACGAGCCGCGTTTCCGCTTGAGGTCCGCGCCAAGGCTTCCGCTCGTCTGGCCTCCTCCCGGGTCCTCAGGTTCGTACTTGAGAGATTATGTTAACTTCCCGGCCTCTCTAAATCACAGCTATGGTTTGCTCTGGCAGGATTCTACACCCGGAAAGGGATGGCGGGGCAGACAAAGCCCTGACCGGCCTCTGACCTTGCTGCCGTCCTATGACCACTGATTAGGGATGTCAGGATATTGAGCGTCAACAGATCGTTATTGTCCCGAAGTCGCGATCTGGGAAATGTGCGCTGGTTACGGTGGCCGCCGCCACATGTCCCCGAACGCCGTTTCAGGACCGCATACCAATTTCCGAGCAGCCGACTCTTTAACCGTTTGAGTCCCAGGAGTTTGAGCTCATCTTCTTCGCTGCCCCGGCCGTTGGCTGAAGCGGGAGTGTGAAGTGGCAGCATCTCGGGAGCCGGATCAAAATCCTGGGGGCTCATCACCTTCAAAATGGGGATCGTACCCTGAAAAGAATAGACATTCGAGTGGTTCGCCTCATACAGGACTTGTCCGGGTACCCGCTTTCGCTCGAGTCGTAGTTGCTCCCCAAGACCGCTGATGATGGCGGCGACGTCTCTTTGTATGAGTCGGTCATTGCGGGTTGCTTCGGCATAGTTCCGCGCGGATCGCAGGAAGGCATCGAACTTCTCTTTGGGGTATCTGCCTTTTCGCGTGAGTGCATCTTGAAAAATGCACCAGCCGTCGACGACCCTTTTAGCCAATATTGCCTTCTCTGCGTCTGTCATTGCCTTTGTTTGCCAAGCGAAGGTCCCGTTCGCCTCGAGGCCCAAGTGTCGCGCCGGAGCCGCCAGCCGGATCGTGTGCCTTGCACAAATTGGCTTGACCGACGGAATCACAGAGTACTACTGTCGTTCCCCCAAGAAAAGAATTTCAGCAACTCGCTCAGTGCATGCTTTGGTGGTTGTAGGGGCTGTTTGTGACAGTTCTCGGCCGCACCATTGCTGGGTCCACTTTCATAACCGAACTCCTCGGGGATCGCATTCACTTCCACGAGTTGCGCGTAATACAACCACGCGGCGCCATCACGTCCTCGAAGGCCGTATCTTGGGAGCTTGACTCAGGGTCACTTGTCCGGATAACCGACTACAGGACATCAACTGAGACTGCCTGCTTTCCAATAATCGCGCCGGAAGGCGGAATGAGTAAGAGACTCTAATCTGTTCGGCGGCGCACAGGGAAAAGTAAGCTGCTGTTGTTATCTTACCCCTCCTATGGAGCCGCTCCAACTTCCGATTTGGGATGGTATTTCACGTGCCCAGTTGCTCGAATCTAATATAATCGCCTTTATGTTTGATTTTTCGGAGTCACAGTCGACCGCCACAACCGTTCTGGGTCGGCTCCTGGGATTTCACCCGGCGGTGCGACCACCCTCAGTCGATTTACCGGACGCGGCAGCGTTCTTTTCCGAACTCGACAAGTTCCAGCGCGCGGCGTTCGCCAGTTTGAAGCGCAGTTACCAGGGCTCCGGAGATGATTCGTTCTGTAAGCTCCTGGCCGTCAAGCTCGCAAACGCTTTCGCAGCGGATTACCACTTCCGGAATCGCCATTCGGTTCTCGTGTCACGCCCAGTCCAACTGCAGATGGACCCGACGAACGGCTGCAACTTGAGTTGTCCGAGTTGCCTCCATACCGCCAACACCAGCTGGGCATCGAGGTTCGACTGGCCAGAGGCCACACTCCGTCTGGGAGAATTTGGCGAGTTCTGTGACCAGTTCGGTCCCTTCGCGACCCGCATAGCGCTGTTCAGAGATGGCGAACCCCTGCTGCACCGGCGATTTCCCGAGTTCGTGACAGTGGCCAAGAGCTACCTCCTCTGCACCCTGACCTCCACAAACCTGTCGATGCCCTTCGACGCTGATGCCCTGGTTGCTTCCGGGCTGGATCGACTCGTCGCAGCCATCGACGGCGGAAGCGCCGACACGTACGCGCGCTATCGCCGCGGAGGCGACTTCGACCTGGTGCTCGACAACCTGCGCGCCATCGTGCGCGCTCGCCGGGACCAATCGAGCTTCAAGCCCTGGTTGGTGTGGGAGTTCCTTGCCTTTGAGCACAACGTCCACGAGATCGAAGTTGCCGCGAAGTTGGCCCGCAAGATAGGTGTCGATCAGTTTTCTGTGGCCAGGCCGCACGCCGTCGAACACGATGACCCCAGTATCAAGGTTGCGGCGTTCGCGCCCACGTGCGAAACGCTCTTCACACAACCCAGAAACTGGTGCACGGCCAGCGAACGTCGGGCTGCAGCTCGCAATGCCGAGGGGATCGACGCGGTCTTCCACCAATCCTGGACAGGTCGTTTCGCGGCGAGCGGCGCCCTCGAACAAGAAGCTCGGGCGCATGAGCAGACTTGCGTTTGGCTTTACTACAGCCTGACCATGGACGCCGCCCGGCGCATCACGCCCTGCTGTCTGCCACCTATGGGACTGCCGGAACCGCGGCACCTCGTGTACGCGCGCTTCAACGGCAAGAATGCAAGCGAAGTTGTCAATTCCCTCGACTTCATGCGGGCTCGCCGCGGTTGCCGCAGCGGGGGCGAGCCCGATAATGGACTCCACATTCCTGCCCCGCATTGCGTTACTTGTGCCGAGAGCCAGATAGCGCCAATGCCGCCGGACGTTGCCGGTTACCTGATGTCCGTTGATGAACGACGCGCTCTTCCTCCGGCCGTACACGCTGCGCTTGCCGCGTGTCCCTTGTTCGCATGGACGCCTTGAGCTTGCGGTGTGTCTCAGATCAAGTCCAATGGTTCAATATCCTGGCCTTGTGAAACCACGTCCAAAAACAGGAGAGCCTGGTGGGTGAATATCGCGCTCCACGTGTTCCAATGAAGGGGGCGATGATTCATCGGCCTGCCAAGCCGGATCGCCTGGGCGAGAACGTCGGATCGAGTGCTTCCGCGGCGCGTAGTTCGCCCCATCCGAATGCGCTTAAAATGATTGAGTGCCGGACAGTTTATATTTTCCTATCCGGTCATTAGTATAACTGCCAAGATAGAGGTAGCCGGCGTATTCCCGGGCCGAAGTGATGTCCTTCAAATGCTCGCCAGTGGGATCATGCAGGCTCTGCATGATTTTCCCTTGTTCTTCGAGAGCAAGGACCAAACCATAAGGTTTGGTCTTTGACCCGAGGGTTGCGGGCAACTTGGACATCAGGGCTCTGAGGAAGCGGGATGCCAGCAATGTATCCAGTGCATTGTCCCTCACGACAACGATGGCAAGCCAGAGAGTACCTCTGCGGTTGCTTGTGATGTTGTCAGGCATACCGGGAAGATTGTCGATGAAGACCTCGTGAGTCCCCGCTCTGGGCCCTTTGAGCCAATACCGAACGACGCGGCAAAGGCAGGTCTCGTTGACAAGGACAAAATCTTCCTGTCGAGACAACGCCACTCCGTTGGCGAAATACAGATCTCTCAACAATACTCGCACTTCGCCCGTACCCGGGTTATAGCTCATCAATCTCCCATGGGGGTGGAGCTCAAGGAGATCCATCATCATTTGATCCAGCTGGTACTTCCAGCTGGCGTCGGTGAAGTAAATGGTTCCATCCGCAGCGATATCCAGGGCGTCTGTCAATCTGAAAGGTGCTCCTTCCGCTGAGGTGGCCAGGACGCGGTTCTGCCCATGAGAATCGATGGATAGCAGGCCCTTGTATGCATCACAAGCGATCAGATTGCCGTTTCGGTCAAACTGGAGCCCCAACGGACGGCCACCGGTGTGGGCGAAAGTCTCCGGATCGCCGTTCCGCTGCAGCCGGATGATCTTCCCGTCCAGTGTTCCGCAATAGACTCTTCCCTCGCTGTCGACTGCAATTTCCTCCGGTCCCTGGATTCTGCCCTGCGCGAGAAGTTCCGCATTCTGCAGGAGATCGTTGGGTGCCAGAACTCCGGTCAAAACGGGCCTGGGACCAAGCGCGTAAGGAGCGGGATCGATTGGGGCAGGCCAAGCAAGGAAAAGGCCGATCAGAACCGCGATTAAACCCACAACGCCAAGGATAATCTTCTTCAATTGCCCTCCTCCACCGGCTGCAACTGTGTGGCTCGCACTTGTGCTATCGCACCAAACGCATCGTCTCCAAGCTCCATGGCCAGCCGCTGGCCTTTCCTGTCGTGAATGCCGCCGAGGACCACGTTTTTACATTGAAGCTCAAGGGATGTGTGAGGGATGCTGTCGCCCATCATGGAGACTTCCTCCACTGGCAATGCGCACACTGCAATCAGAAGCACCTGAATTGCCGCCATTGTAGTTCGGATGGCGCATCCCGGGATAGTTGAATCCGCAGCACTTGCGCTAGTAAGTCGGCCACCGGAAACTGGCACGCTCCTAAGATACGGCGTTATGGGAGATTGCGGCGGCCACTTACCTTCCCAGCCTTGTTCCAGGAACCCATACCACCCGAATCATCAGGAACCAGCAGAAAAATCAGCGGTTCACGCACACTTCGGCCCTCTGGCGCGCGTTGCTGATTCCTGGCTTAGAAAAAGCCTGCTCGTATAGGGGCCTGGGATCCCATGCTGCTTTGCTCTTGAAGCTCGCGGACTGGGGCCTGATTTTGAAGCAGGAGGTGGCGTTGTAAAGGAAAAGTCGGCGATGTGGCCTACCTGATTTGGCCATGCGTGTCGCAGTGGTCGATTCATGTTTTGCCGACCGGCCGGGTAACTCCATCGATGATCTGGCTGTTCTCGGAACGGAAGCGTCCGAGTATACTTTTCGGGGACTGCCCGGCCGCGTTCCTTTTTGGACTCATGGGCGCGTGCTCGACTCGAGGCTCGTCCGGCCGGGAGGGCTAGTCAGCCTTGGCGGTTGCCCCAGTTTGCGTCCACGCATGACCTTCGCGCGACAAGCTGGACTTACAATACCGCACAATGACTCGCCCGAATGACGGACGTTCAAGGCGAGTTCGGACTGAATCCGAGGGAGACGAGCCGTGGCGAAGAAGGTGAGCAACGGCGGCAGCAGGGTGCTGCAGTGGCTCCTCGAGAAGGATCAGCCGGCCATCCGATATCTCGCGCTCACTCGGCTGCTTGACAAGCCTGAGCATGATCCGGAGGTGAAAGAGGCGAGAAAGGCGATCGCCGAAAGAGGATGGGCCGCGCAGATCTTGAAGAACCAGGACCCGGCGGGATGGTGGGCCAGAGAGGACAGTCTGTACCGTCCTAAGTACCTCTCCACGAACTGGATGCTGCTGGTACTCTCCGATCTCGGCCTGACGAAGGAGGACCCCAGAATCCACAAGGCATGCGAACTCTGGATCAGCCGGTTCGCGAAGAAGGACGGCGGATTCGGCATCGACGGGTCCTCGAGGAGCCACCTGTGCACGACGGGAAACGTGGCCCGCGCACTGGTGCAGTTCGGCTACGTGGACCATCCGAGGGTGAGGAGCGCGTTCGAGTGGATCACGAAGAACCGGGACAAAAAGGGTGGATGGAGCTGCTTCGGAAGCGGCAGGAACCTGGACTCCTGGGAGCCCATGAGCGCCTTCGCGGTTTATCCCAGGCCCAAATGGACCACGAGCATGAGAGAAGCAGTGGAGCAGGGAGCGGAGTTCTTCCTGCAGAGGGAGCTGCATCAGCAGGGGGAAGACTACACGCCCTGGTACCGATTCCACTACCCCGTGCACTACTACTACGACTTGCTTGTGGGCCTGGACTTCATGACGGCCCTGGGCTACGGTCGCGACCCCCGGCTGAAATTCGCGGTCTCGGTGCTAGAGAAGAAGAGGCGCTCCGACGGGCGCTGGAACCTGGACGCGGTGCACCCCGACGTGGAGGGAGGTATGGCCGATTGGTTCCAGAAGAATCCGAAGCGGGTGCCCACGCCATTCGCGCTGGAGAAAGTCGGCGAACCGAGCAAGATGATCACGCTCACCGCGCTGGCCGTATTGCGAAGGTTGGATGCGCGGGCGTGGCCACTCGTCGGGCGTGCCGGCCAGTAGTCCGGAGATCGTCGCCAGATATTCCAGCTGCAAACTCCGGACCGTGCCCTGCCCCCAGCGCACGTTTCCCAGAACGCGACTTCGCGGGAGTCAGAGGAGATTTCACTTTTCCGAGTAGCGCGTTATACGTCCATGTGAAATAGCAGCTATCCAGAATGTGCATTGAACAGGGACAAAAACCACGGGTTCTAGGCTGGCTGCTCCTTCTAACAGGTATCTTGTGGCTACCGCGACTGCAGCCTGCCAACCACACTACTGAATTCCAATCACCAGGGCAATCCTAGCAGTCATGCCCGAACCGAGAGTTCATTTCGCCCGGTAATATTGGTCAGTGTTCGGTCCAGCAATTGGTTCCATGAACAAAATTCCGCTGGCTGTCATCCTGGAGCCCCCCCTCGAGGTGCTGGTCGGTTGCGCCGCTCAGCGACCGGTCAGTTGCTCCAGGTTTTCGGGGTACCGAGCCCCTTGCACCGTGATCTTTGAGGCAGCGCTGTCGATCTCACAGAGATCGTCGGACGTAAGTTCGACTGCAACTGCTCCGATGTTCTCGTCCAGGCGCTCCAGCTTCCGGGTGCCTGGAATTGGAACAATCCACGGCTTCTGGGCAAGCAGCCAAGCGAGCGCTATCTGAGCAGGTGTCGCCTTCTTCCGTGCTGCGATCTTGCCAAGCAAATCAACCAAGGCCAGATTCGCTTTCCGAGCCTCCGACGTAAAGCGAGGGACTATGTTGCGGAAGTCGGAACTGTCGAACGTAGTCTTTTCGTCGATCTTTCCCGTAAGGAAGCCCTTACCCAGAGGGCTGTATGGAACAAAGCCGATTCCGAGTTCCTCGAGTGTTAGCAGCACTTCATTCTCAGGGCCTCTGGTCCAAAGCGAGTATTCGCTCTGGACCGCAGTGACCGGCTGGACTGCGTGTGCGCGACGGATCGTTTGCACTCCTGCTTCAGAAAGGCCGAAGTGCTTAACCTTGCCTTCCTGAATCAGGTCCTTCACCGCCCCCGCCACTTCTTCGATCGGCACGTCCGGGTCAACACGGTGTTGATAGAACAGATCGATGGCATCGACCTTGAGTCGCTTGAGCGAGCCCTCGGCGACCTGCTTAATGTGTTCTGGCCGACTATCCAAGCCCACCCAACCCGGTCCCCCCTTGGGATCAAGTTTGAACCCGAACTTGGTGGCTATTACCACTTGCTCATGGAAGGGAGAGAGACCCTCGCCCACGAGCTCTTCGTTCGTGAACGGACCGTAAACTTCGGCGGTGTCGAAGAATGTGACGCCGCGTTCGACGGCCGACCGAAGCAGTGAGATCATCTCCTGTTTGTCTGCAGCCGGACCGTAGCCAAAGCTCATTCCCATGCAGCCGAGCCCGATTGCCGAGACTTCCAGGTTGCTGTCTCCCAATTTGCGCTTTTGCATTTTGTCTCCTTTAACTGTTTAGGACCGCACTACTTCGTATCGAATCCAGAGCGTATCGCTTTCACGCTGCTCTACCGACTTGAGTTTGAGAGGAACTGCCGCGTTCTTGGCGGGGCTAACCCCATCAAAGACGGCCGGGATGTCGTGGCGTCCGTCGATGCCGGGCACCACCAAAAGGCTCACCTCATCGATGAGATCCGCCTGGAGGAACGCCCCATTGATATGGCCGCCTCCTTCCAATAGTAACGTGCGGATTCCGAAGTATTGTCCAAGCAGGTTCACGGCTTGAACCAGATCCACGGAAGACGCGCCGGAAACGATGTAGGAAATTCCCCTTTCCCGTAGCATGGGAAGGTAATCCTCCGGGACTCGCTCACTCACGACACAGATGAGGTGATCGCCATCGAGATCACAGTCCGACCACCGGAGCTTGCCAAGGGTGTCAATCGAGACGGCATATGATTTGGCCCGACGAGCGACGTACACGGGCTGAGGCCCTGCCGGCGTGTTCGAAGCCGAGACGAAGGGCTCGTCCTCTGCAAAGTGCTGCTGCATCGTGGTCCGGCCACAGACCCAAGCGTCACCCTGCAGCTTTGCGCCAGTAGCCTCGTACTCGTCCTTGCCGGTGACCGCTTTGAGAGCTGCGGAATCGATCTTCCCGTCCACGGTGGAGAGCATGTGACAAATGACATAGGGTCTCATTTCGATTTCTTTCCGGCATGTGCCGCCCGGCGCTGACATCTTTTCGAATTGCCAAGGCCTCTTGGGGGATTTTCCAGCTTACCTTCATGAAATTCGCCGTCGAATTGGCGACAGCTTTGAAATCAGGCCTCCCGTCACCTCGAAGAATCCCTTTTGGAGAATAGCTCCTTTGCAATCATGATGGCGCTCATTGAGTTGGGCCAGCCCGAATAAAACGCCAAATGAGTAATTACCTCGATCAATTCATCCTTTCTGACGCCATTGTCCAGCGCCTTATCGAGGTGAAACCTCAACTGTTCCAGACGATTTAAGGCAATCAGGGCGCTTACAGTTACCAGACTACGGTCACGCTTTGACAGTTCCGGACGTTCCCAGACATCGCCAAAAAGAACGTTGTCTGTTAATTCAACCAGCTTGGGTGCGAAGTCGCCGATCATCTTCTGAGCTGCCGATGGCTCTTTACTCATACTGATTACTCCTTTACATAAGCGATGGTGCGAAACGGGAGCGCATGCTCGGGCTATGCCGTCAGCACCCAGACGTCCTCTTGGTAGCGGCGCCGGAGACTGATAACACGATCGTTCACCCGCTTCTTCACTGTCCGGGTGGGAGCCGATCCGACCGAAGCCTCACCTCGACCAACCGTGCTCGTGGCCGATCGCCAGACCGCCGGTTAGCCTACGGTCATCCTCACGCCAACTACGACAGCCCCCGGGCGTCAAGGAGCGCATGAACAACGGGTCGATCGCCACTCGCCAGGAGATGTTCCCTCCCACTTGTGAAATGCCCGGATGAAGGAGTTAGGGTCTTCGTATCCCAGCAGATACGCAGTCTCCTTCAGTTCGAGCGAGGACTGCAGCAGGTAGTGCTGTGCCATTTCCCGCCGCGCTTCTTCCATCAGGGTGTGAAAGCTAACTCGCTCTGCGAGGAGCCGCCGCTGCAACGTCCGGGTGCTGACGCCCAATTCGAAAGCAACATCCTCCAATTGCGGTCTCTGACCTGCCAGAAACCTCTTCAGGATTCCCTTCACTTGTTCTTTCAGGGACTCATCCGCGAGTTGCTGTACCAGTTCGGCTTCCAGTTGCGGCGCCACCAGTTCAAGAAGATCAGGATTGTGCGTCAGGAAGGGCTGGGTTATGTCCTCGTTGCGAAAGAGCAGCTTGTTGTGCCGCACCCCGAATTTCACTGAACACCCGAAATGATCCTCATAAAGCTGGCGGTTTGCTTCACTGCGCTTGAATTCCACGCGCAAGGGATTGACGCTACGCCCTATCCCCCGCCGGCCGATCGTAACCACCCACGCGAAACACAAATCAATCAGAGTGGGCGGCTCCGCCTTCTCCGCCAGCAGCCACACGAATTGAACCGCGCATTCATTCCCGCGCTCCACGATTCGGATCTCTTCCGGACACATCAGGCGTTTGTAGCGCGCCATTCGGTCCAGGGCGTCGCGAAACGAGCGGGCGTAGAGCGCGGCGATGGCGATTGGATCGTAACGCTCGATCCGTTCCTCGCTCCCGAGTTTCAGGCCTATCCCCGGGTCGCCGCTGATCTCATGGATGGCGCCGTACAGGGCGAACATCTCCTCGGTTGTCATCCAGATCTTGCTCTGCTCAAACAACCCCATCGGAAGTCCCGCCTGACGCAACACCGCGACGGGAGGAAGCCCTAATTCCTCAAGTCGTCTCGCAAGCGTGCCGGAAACTCGGAAGCGATTCGTCATGGGTTCAAATCACCAAAATGCCGACTTCACCGAAGGGATGCCATGTCGATGACAAACCGGTACTTCACATCGCTCTTCAGCAGGCGTTCGTAAGCCTCGTTGATCTGCTGAATCCTGATCAGTTCGATGTCGGCGGTGATCCCCTTCTCGCCGCAGAAATCCAGCATCTCCTGCGTCTCGGGAATTCCGCCGATCGCCGAACCCGCCAACTGGCGGCGATTCCTGATCAAGTTGAACGGCGCCACCGCGGGCGGCTTCGATGGCGCGCCGACCAGCGTCATCGTGCCGTTGAGCCTGAGCAGTTGAAGGTAAGCGTTCAGATCATGATCCGCCGAAACTGCATCCAGAATGAAATCAAAACTGCCGGCAAGCTTTTGCATCGCGGCGTTGTCTGTGGACAAAATCACTTCGTCGGCGCCGAGCCGGACCGCATCGGCGGCCTTATGCGGCGATGTTGTGAATAGCGCGACATGAGCGCCGAATGCCTTGGCGAATTTGAGCCCCATGTGGCCTAATCCGCCCAAGCCCACGATTCCCACCTTCTGTCCTTTGCCAACCTTCCAATGGCGCAGCGCTGAGTATGTTGTAATGCCCGCGCAGAGCAGCGGCGCGGCGCCAGCCGGATCGAGCCCGTTGGGAACACGCAGCACATACGCTTCGTCGACGACAACGCTGTCCGAATAGCCGCCGTAGGTAACGCCGCCAAGGATCTTATCCTCGCCGAGGTAGGTCAAGATCATTCTGTTCTCGCAATGCTGCTCCTCGCCGGCGAGACAACTTGGGCACTTGCGGCAGGAATCGACCATGCAACCCACTGCGGCGATGTCCCCTTCCTTGAATTTCTTGACCGCGCTGCCCACCTTCACCACACGCCCGACAATTTCGTGGCCTGGAACACAGGGATAGACGGTCGGCATGACGGTGTTCCATTCGTCACGCACGTGGTGCAAATCCGAATGACAGACAGCGCAATACAAGATTTCGATCTGGACATCCTCCGCTCGGGGAGTGCGCCGTTGAACCGTAAATGGACCCAGTCCCGAGGTTGCGCTCTGGGCCGCGAATGCCTTTGAAGGAAATGTGGCTGGATAAGAGTTTCCTACTTTTACTTCTGTTTTGGTCATTTCGTTCTCCAAACTTCGATCTTAGTATACTGTCGACCGTCGCCATATTCACTAGCAGAACACGCCAATCAACTCGCCAAACACGCCAGAATTATGGTGGGCATAACGAACTTAAGCTCGACAATTGCTCAATTCTTTCTGGTCAACGGCTAGTTAGAAAGCAAGGGAATAGCCAATCAGAGCCATTTAGCGGCTCTATAGGATTCATAAGCAAGGGGCATGTGACTAAAATTCATCACTTCTAGCCTTTTGCGCGAAGACTGTCGTTTATTGATTTTCGGGCTTCAAATCCAGTTGAGTTGTTCGGCGATTATTCCGGTCCACAAGGCCCATAATGGGAACTAACAACCCAGCGAGTGGGAGTCACTTGGATGGTAAGTCGGCTATGCGGACAAGTGGCGCGGAGTCAAGCTCCCGAGATACGGCATTCTGTCCCAGAACGCGACTTCGCGGGAGTAACCGCTAATTGATGCCCCTTTTGCGCCGATAGCTGGCGTCGTAACGTGCCGTTTGCGTGCCGACGCTGTGCAGCAGGTGGGACTATTAATTTATGAAATGCCGATCCCAAGAATCCGATCGAACAACCACTTGCCGTTGCGCCAGGTATACCTCAATTCATAAGCGCCGCCGCAAAGGTACACGATTCGGCTATCCCGGGGCTCTGGTAGGGCCCAGTGTGTACCGACATAGATAGTCGCTGAGCTGGCTTCCACCGCAACCCTACCTACGGCCAGATACGCGAAGGCGCCTTGCTCATTGGCCCGTCGCTGAAGTTCTTCCTTTGACAATAGAATGAACTTGACGTTTTCGATCTTGGGCAGGGCATCTAGCGGTATCTTCTCTCCCCATGCTTGGCCCCATTCGGTCGTGTCGAGCAACGGGATCCTTTGCTTGTCGTGTATGCCATCAAAGTCTGGGACGTCCTTCTCTGTGACCGCCGCTCTCGTCAAGGCCGTCGCAATCAAGGAATTTCTCCGCGACGTTGCTTGCGGCGATCCCTCCGCTTGGGCGGTGCCGTTCCCAGCGCAAAGGATCGTAAGCATCAATCCCAGAATAGTCGCTGTCACTTCAGCCTCATGATCGGCCTGCTATCGACAAGGTATGCTCCAGCCCGGCCGATGAACGCCCGTCCATGTGTCCCGCCGGATGACAGTTTACTACCGGAGAGAGAAATCTTATATGTTCTGCCGGCCACCACGCCGTTTGCCTTCTCCCGGTAATCTCCGGCGTCGATGCACGCCCGGGTGTGCGCCGTACTCGTGTGCCCAAACCATTCCTGGGCGGTGTTGACGTCGTCGATCTTCCGGCTGACCAGCCTCGCGATCGAACGGCGGAGGGCATTTTTGGCGTTCCTCTGGATCAGACTGGCGGCAGATCATCTCCTCGACGCGACTTCCGGCCAACTGAGCCTCCTGCGCCAATCATAGGTAGCCCAACGTCGATGCAAGATTAAGAGACCGACATTCTCATCTAACGCCCGAGGGGCGCAGCTCGACGCGTTTTAGCCAGTTGGCTAGAACCAGTAGTCCAGCGATGACGAAGGCCGGACCGTCGTTAATCAGAATCTCGATCGGTCTGGCGACTCCGGGAATTTGGCTCTGCATTAGCAAAATCCACGCGATATGCAGCAACCCAGTGGCCGCACAGAGCGCCGCCCCAATCCATTGCCACCGCCAGGCCAAGATCAAGGTTGCGATCAGGACGAGAATTGGGATCAACACCAACACTGTCTTGCAGAAACCAAGATGCCCGTCGGAAATCTTATGAAAAACAAAAAGGCTCAGAGACACAATGCAATAGATTGCCAAGGCCCGCGACGTCCAGAACAACGCCCATTTGGAGAAGTTAGACATATTGCCTCCTGATTGGAGGTTGCCACCAGCAGCTTGCGTTGGTGGATGCATCCTAGCACTTGAGTTTCCGCGACTATAACTCGGGTGGCGCATCCGGGATAGTTATATCCGGAGCACTTGTTGGGATGTTGGGCACTCGCAGACTGGCACGTTGGCAAGAAACGGCGATGTGGGAAGTTGGGATTGGATTGCGAGCCACTGGACGTATTGCGGGCAAACCGCACAACTGGCAGGGCGTTCGAAAACACCGACGCAGTTCCGCTCCACTTCTCCGGTTTGGCGACTACTCTTCCAGTAGACCTATCGTTCCTTGGACCAAGGCCATGACAAGCAGCGCACGGGGCGCTTACTTCTTCAACCCCGCCTGCCGGTTCAGCACTGCCGCGCACGGCTTCTGTCCGCCCTTGGGAAGCGATACGACGAGAAAACGCCTGCCGTCCGCTGTGGAATCCCATGGACGGGTCGTGTGCGCGCCGGGCTTCGGCCAAACGTGAGAATCTCTCTCATTCAGGTTCAAAGACGCGCTACAATGGGCGTCTGTCCGAGACAGAACATGTGCACGAGTTCGCAACCACAACGGAGGCTCCCTATGACGAGACCCTTATTCACCGCATTTGCTGTTTTCTTCGCAACCAGCCTGGCCGTGCCCAGCGTCGGGCACGCGCAAACATTCAAGGTTGAAAAGTTCGATATCAAGGGCGATGGCGGCACGGACTACGTCGCCGTCGAAGCCGCCACGGGGCGCGTGTTCGTTTCGCGTGGCAGCCACATGATGGTGGTCGCAGGCGCCACGGGCAAGGTGCTCGGCGACATTCCGAACACGCCGGGTGTGCATGGGGCTGGCATCGCCACCAAAGCCGGTCACGGCTTCACGACAAACGGCGGCAATGAGACCGTGACCATGTTCGATCTGAAGACGCTGGCTGTGCTTAGGCAGATCAAGGTCGGCCCCGGTCTGGACGGCATCATGTACGACGCGCCCGATGACAAGATCATCCTCACCAATCACAGCCGCCCGATCGGCACTCTAACCGCGATCAATCCAAAAACCGGTGACATCGTCGCCACCGTCGAGCTCGAGGACACGGCGCCCGAAGGGGCCGCGGCTGATGGCAAGGGTCACATCTTTGTCAACAACGAAAGCAAGAACACGATCCAGGTGATCGACGTCAAAACGTGGAAGGCGACCGCCTCGTGGCCGCTTGCGCCGTGCCAAGGACCCACGGGCATCGCGTATGACAAAGCGTCGAACCGTATTTTCTCAGGTTGCAGCAATACATCGGTCGTCGTTGATCCGGGCACGGGCAAAATCGTGGCGTCCATCAAGAACGGCACGCGCGTTGACGCATTGGGATGGGATCCATCGAAAAAACTGATTTACATTCCGAATGGCGGCGAGGGCAACGTTACCGTCGTCCACCAGGATTCGCCCGACAAGTACACGGTCGTGGCGACGGTTGCCACGTTCGCCGGCGCAAAGACCATCGCTGTTGATCCAAAAACGCACAACGCGTACCTCTTCCAGCCCGAGCGCGGTCCGGCTCCGGCGCCACCCGCCGACGCGCCTCCCGCGCCGGCACGGGGCGGACGTGGCCGCGGTCCACAGGGCCCGATCGTCGCTGCATGGTTTATCGTCATCAAGCATTAACTGGTCGGCGAACGAGCCCTCGTTCCCTCGCTGCCCTACTTCGTCGCTAACGCGAAGACGCCGCACTGCGTTGGTGCTGCCACAGGAAGCGAATTGCCGGCAGGGGGGGCCGTGGTTGGAACAGGCTGGGGTCTCCCGTAGGGACAGCGATGTACTGCCCCCGGCTGCCTGGGATATGGCAGGAACTCCTTCCGCTTGCACGGGTAATTGTTGGCGATCATGGAAAACGGATATTCTTGGACGAGCGCCGGTTCTGAGACCGCAAATTGCTTGTGGCGCACTATCATCCTCGCTGAGAGCGAGTGGCGACCGTAGTTTGCGGTTTGAGGCGGCAATCGTTCCAAAGGACGGTTGGCTAAGTTCACCCGAAAGTGACCGGCGGTGAGTGTTCAAATAAATCCGTTTTCCATGATCGCCAACAATAACCTCCCCTCTTTCCACAACATCCCCATCCGCCGTACCGATCAGCGGGTAATCTCAAAGCGGCGCGATTCACTTGGACGAATAACGCGCAAACCGGACAATGGCAGGCTCATTTCTGAGAGGTCCCATTCTGGAGTACAGCCACAATCCCCAGCCTTTGCTTCTGCCGGTAACAAAACGTCATTGCGTGGATGGCGGCATTTTGCAGTTGCAACTGTCGTATTGCTAGAATCAACATATTCCGGAATAGTTCACGCCAATACCAGCGCTTCGCCTGTTTCTCCCCGTCGTCACATACACGCTGATGAAACTCCTCGCCCATATCCCCCGCGATGTGAGGGAAGACGGGATCGCCAGAGAAGAGACTCAAGATCCTGAATGCTCCCTTGGGAGGTTTCGTGGGCTCAGGCATATTCCTGACCTCCATCGAAATCCAATCCGGCGATCAATTCCAACAGAGAGCGCTGGGTCTCCCTTAAGACATCCAGCCCGGCCTTCGACACGCGGTAATAGCGCTTCGCTCTCCCGCCGCGCTCGGCAGTCGGCTCCCCAAGCCGGGATTCAACATACCCCTTCCGGACTAGGCGATCGAGTGCCGTGTAGATGGCGCCGATGGCCACATCCCTGTGAGCTTTTTCGCGCAGTTCTCGGCGGATCGAAACCCCGTAGGCATTGTCCCCGAGGCGAATGACTGCGAGCAAGAGTAACGATTCGAAGCCTCCCAGAAGTCTGTTGACTTTCATTATTACTGCATTGTAGTAAAAATAGACTCCAGGAACAAGGCTTTTGATAGCGGCCACGATATTGAAACCGGAGCAAAGCCGGCTGCGCCAAATGCTTCAGCTAACAGGCAATTGTCTTTAGGTTTTTGGGGATATCAGCATAGGTTGGACAGGCATTGCAGTTTCTCTGCACCCGTCTGGTGCCGGTGTTGTTGTTGATGTAGAACGGCCATCCCGGACAGAATGTGGCATGCCCATATCGGGGGAGGGGGATTTTGTACGGTATGCCGACTAACGATCCAAATGGAATTGGATCATCGGTTTTCGAGGAAGTGAAGGATACTGTTGGACATTAGCGTTTCCCCAATCCTTCTGCCACTATTCTCAGCTCAGCCATGATCTGCCTGGTGCTCAAACCGCGTGCTCTAACCGACGCAACCAATTCTCTCAGCCTCTGCCGAAACTTCTCCAAGCTTTCTGGTTCAGCACGCCGGGGCAAGGTGCGATCAATGATGCGGGCTCCATGCCCATGAGTTATTTCCAGAAAGCCTTCTTGCGCTAATACTCGGTACGCTTCAGCGATAGTGTTGAAATGCACGCCAAGCTCAAGGGCAAGGCGGCGTATAGGTGGCAGCGTGTCACCGGGCCTTACCACGCCCTCGACCGCAAGGGTGCGTAATTGGTCAGCAACTTGCCTGTAAGCGGGAGTATCGCTGGAAGTGTCTAGCCGAATCTGTGCAGGTTGGCGCATCGAATTGCCAGTGTACGCTCATACTGTACACCAAGAAATTCTCTAATGCAAGGGTGCAATCGTTTGCGACAACTGGCCGAATGGTCGGCTACTCGGAACTTATCGCGAACAGGAAGCCGGCCAACCGTCTAAGTCCTGATTAACGGGCTACTCGGAAAAGTGAAATCTCCCCTGACGCCCCCGAAGTCCCGTTCGAGGAAGCAACGGCGCCTTTGCTCTGTGTCGAATGAGATGTTGTTCGGATTGTCAGGGAATGTGTACCCCTCCCCCTGTCCTCCAAGCTGGGGGAGGAGATCCGGTATCCTCCCACCTGGATGCGACTGCGCAAGCGCTCTCCCTGTTCTTCCCTTTTCTCCGAAGCCACAGAGAATATCAACGTTACCCCCTATTGGCGAGGGCAAGGGAAGAATCGGGAGAGGCCTTCGCTGAATCGTGGAGAGACATGCCCGACCTCCCGTCAACCAGGACGAGGTCGTCAACGGGCAGGCCTTTTTGACTCTTTGAAATCCTGCAGCTTTTATGAACTTCCCGGCTCAGTCGAACATTTCCAGAAGAGAACGCCTGTATTCGCGCAGAGCTTTGCTCACTTGCAACTGTTGCTTCTTTGTCTTCGCGAGGATGATGAAGGCAATCTGGTTGTCACTTATTGAGACCGGCATAGGACATTTGATCTTCTCAACCAGGCGGCTGAAGGTGCTGTACAGGAAGAGCTTTTGGTTCAGCCTGGGCAGGTGCTGGTAGACGACCAACAGGGAGTTCTGCCCCATCTAGTTGTAGATCCGCTCAACCTCGTCCGATTTTGCGTACCTTTCGCCGTTTCCGTCCTCTGTTGATTTCACTTCCAACCCATTGTCGGGGTCCAGGAAGACGACGGCATCGTCGAGGTTCTCCTTTGGGATTTCCTCAAAGTATGCTGCCCGGTTGTGAACCTTTCTGGACAATGGCTACCTTGCCGCACGGTTTCCCTCAAAACGCTGAACAAGCTGGCGAAAGCCTTTGGGGTCAGAGGGTCTGACCTCCTTTGTTCTCGCGAAGAGTCCAGTCGATCGTGACGTTGGTTGCAGCCGAATCGAAACCAAGGAAATGGTGGGTGACATGGCGAGGAATCGTAAGCAAGAAGCACATGTACTTTCTCAGAGGGGCATTCAGGAAGGATGGTTCACGGGCGAGGGTCCAACCCAAGCTATACGTCAAGTCACTCTCATTCTCGCCCAGCAGGTCGAACGCGCTTTCAAGTTTGTTGCCATGAAGGAACAGATCCCCGCCCGATCAGCTCCGTCCTCGCGGCCCCCGCCGTCACTCCGGGCTTCAGCGGGCGCCGCGCCATTGGAATGCAGGGACGTCCGAGTTGTTTGCCTGGTTTTCAAACGCAGGAACCAGGTGAACAGTGCGGACGTCCCCGGTTATCACTGAGTTGAACCGTCGCACGGCAACACGGCTACTGGAGGTTGAGTTTTGTGACTGCTGTAGACCGCCATCCACACCGCGGACAAGGCCTATGCCCGCCGTCCCACGCTACTCTCGCTGAGCCCCAGCGCCATGACGGGCCGAGGGCTCTCTTGCAGCACTTCTCGCAGAACACTAAAAAATCGGCACCAGGTTATCAATTCTCCTATTGTTTTATTATTGTTTTATTGTTTCGTCCCCGGCCAGAATACCTCAGGAAATTGGTGACATCTAAACCTGGTGCCGGTTTTCCCATACTTCATGGCATCGGCTCGTACCACAGCAGGACATTCCCATTGCCGAAGGCCCGCGACTTTGTCAGCTTCAGGGTCAGCTTCTCCTTGATGCCGTCGAACATCGTCCTGCCCTTGCCAAGAACGACGGGATTCATCGCGATCTGGTATTCATCGATCAAACCCTCCTGCGCCAATTGCGAAACAATGCTGCCGCTTCCCAAAATCGCCATGTCCGCTCCGGGCTCTTCCTTCATCTTTCGTATTTCCGCCGCCATGTCGCCCTGCACCAACTTCGTGTTGTTCCACGACGCCTTGTCCAGTGTTCTCGAAAACACGACCTTCGGAAGTTTATTCATCGCTCCGGCCACAATAGGATTATTCTGGATCGCATGCGGTGTCGGCCAGTAGCTTGCCATAAGCTCATAGGTGATCCTGCCGAACAATAACACGCCTCCGCCACTTGCATTTTCGGCGACAAATGCATTCCACTCCGCATCCTGTTTTTCCTTTTGGGCCCAGCTGATGTCGCCGTTCACGTCTGCAAAGTAACCATCCAGCGTCACCTGATTGAAAACGACTAATTTACGCATGTTTCTTCTCCCCTTTAAGATCTGAGATTTGTGGACGCGATACTTGTCCAGCACGGAAATCACTCATCATCGAATCAAAACGAATTAGGTATTGCGTCCCCAGATCTTTGAGTACGGCCGATCTATCGGCGGACATTGAACAATAACCTTGCCGCCAGCCGTCCATGTTCATGCTCCGACGCGTAGAAAGACGCGTTGATCGCTCCCAGCGGTTTTAAGGCGATGCCATTCGTTCTGCCGTCCAACAAGCGCTGCAGCACCGGCCTTGAAATCGTCACCAACACCTTGCTGCCCCGCTCCACCGGCAGTGTGTCCTCGGCAACCTCGACGTCGATGATCATTTGCGGATTGATTACCTCGTCGAGCGGCTTGCCCCCGGCGAGGGTCTCGAGCGTCACGGATTTCTGGTCCCACGCAGGATCGCCTCCCAGGATTTCCGTCACCCGCACGCCTCCAAAGTCCCGCATGCCGGTCGATGCGTTCGCCACGGAATGCGTGGTCAGCTCCATCAATCCGGAACCTTCCGCCTGTTTCCCGCGCCAAGCGCTCAAATCCCAGCGTAGGATTGCCCACTGGTTGCCGCTTACCGTCAACACCGGTGTCTCGCGACCTTCTTCCCTCACGTGCCACGTGTTCAGGTTGATGTCTGAAAAGGTAAGATCCAGCATGCTGTCCTGACTTACCGGCACCCTCTCGCTGAACTCCGCGGGCTTGCGAATTGGGGGCCGGTAAGGCACCGCCACGCCCTTGTCGGGGCCGGCCTTAGACGCCTCCACCACGTCCACCCTGTAATAGTCAATATCGACGCGATACTTTCCCAGGCCCCAGTCCATCAGCGCAAGCTGGGCATTGACAGTATCGCCGGGCCGTGCTCCCAGCGTTGCATCCGTGAAACTGATCGTGTGCCAGCCCTCGCTGTCGGGAATATCGAACTCCATCAAGTCCCTATGAAAATCGGTGGTGCGCTGCGTGTTCAACGAAAGATTCACCCGCCGGGGCGCAGCGCTCACCCGGATTCGCGCCTCCACGCGAATGGCGAATCGGGGCTTTTCGAGCAAACTCAAATCCAGTGCGCCCGCCACGTTGCGCTTGATCAACGCCCACCAGATGCCGCGCTTGTCCTTAGTGGAGTCAACCAGAATCGAGGCGTATCCGTCGCGTTGCACGAACTGCATTGCCGCTACACCGTCACCCGCAAAGAAAGCCCAGGCTTTGTCAACTGCCGGTCCATCAAAACTGTCGGCAAACTGCGCCCGGGCACTGCCGCATGAGAACAACACGGCCGCGATGGCCGCGATAGCCACATGTGCGCTGTTCATGCCGGTTCTCCCTCCCGTTCTCCCACTTGCGCCGCGAAAGCCGGCCCGGCCAGCGGTTTGTTCCCCACCAGCAGGCCAAAGCTCGCGGCACCCGCCAGACAGGCAATCCCGGCGCATACAAAAGGCATCGCAAATGTCCCCGTACGCTCCACCATCCAGCCGGTGAACATCGGGCTTACGATGCCGGCCAGGTTGCCGCATGCGTTCTGCAACCCAGTCCAGCGCCCCGCCGCGCCCGCCCCGGCCAGTGCCTGAGTTAGCGCGAATAGATTCGACGCATAAATCCCGAACGTGAAGCATGCAATCATCAGCGAGGTGATCGCCAGCTCACCTCGCGGCGAGAGGACGCCCAGCATGAAGATCGCAGTGAGTGAAAGACCAATCACGAGGAACCCCTTCCTCACTCTGACAGCTGAACCGCCCTTCGATATCAGCCTGTCGGCCAGGATGCCGCAGCCCAATGACGAAACAACCATCAGCAGGAAGGGCAAGGTCCCGAGAAACGCCAGTGAACCGAATGAGATTTGGCGTTCTTTCACCAGGTAGGTGGGCAGCCAGGTCAGCAGGAAGTACCAGGAGTAATTGGCCCCGCAAAGCCCGCCGCAGGTGCCCCAGACCGATCTCGAGCGCAGAAGTTGGCTCCAGCTCAAGCCTTGTCCCTTCGGCCCCGATGCCCCGGGGGAGGAGGCGAGCCTTTTTGGTGCAACCAGCGCCCACGGAATCAGCCAAAGGACGCCCAAGCTGCCGGTCAGGAAAAAGATGCTGCGCCAACCCTGGCCCGTCGTCAGCAGGGTAGCACCGAGAAAAATCCCGGCCGCCGGACCAAGCCTCGCTCCCAAGTCGACCAAAGAGTTTGCCAGTCCGCGCCGGTTCTCCGGCACCACCGCCGCCAGAACCCGGCTGGTGGCCGGATAGGTCACCGATTCCCCAATACCCAGGAAAAGCCGGAACACCAGGAACAGAACGAAAGTCGAAACCAGCCCGGTGGAGAAGGTCGCGGCCGTCCACACCAGAAAGCCAACCGCGTAGACCCAGCGAACCTCGAACCGGTCGGAAAGCCAGCCCGATACGATTTGGAACAATGCGTAGGTCCAGAAGAAAGCGGAGAGCAACAAGCCCGTCGACCACGCCGAGAGCTTCATCTCCGCAACCATGGCAGGCGCCGCTACCGACAGATTACCGCGGTCAATGAAGCTGATGGTCATCACAATGACCATCAAAGCGACAAGGCCCCAGGGAGTGCGCATTGGGGTGCTTTGGTTCGGGGTCATGGATTCCTACTTCACGAATCTTCGACCGCGTGCCCCAGCCGTCGAAGAAACTCCACAATCTCCCTCTTCATGGGAAATCCGGCGTGGTCTCCGCCAATGAACTTCCTCACAGTACTTTTTTCCACCTCTTGTTCGCTGCCCGAACGGTTATTCCTGGCCGCCCGCGCGGGTTGCTGCCACCGTCGCCGAACAACACGATTCAGGTATAAACATCGCAACTACAGCGAGATAGCATATACAGAGCAGCGGCAGAATATCAGATCGAGCGCCGGTCTTCAATATTTGACATCAAATCATATCTGATATATTGTTTGGCTGAGATGTTCCGGCCGCCTTTTGCCCGCCGGCCGCTCCGGACTTTGAAGACTGCCGGACGAAGCGCTCCGGGTGCCGTCTCCGGCGTGACATACCCGGCGGCTGGGCCCCTCCCTGTCAATAAAATGTTGCGGCCACCCATGCGGGGCGATTCCCGCCATGGGCCCCGCGGCGGTCTCAAAGGAGGTATCTCATGAAAGTAGGATTCATCGGCTTGGGCGCGATGGGCGCTCCCATGGCACGACGCGTCCTCAAGGCCGGCTTCGTGGTCTACACCACGGTACACCGGCGCCGCGAAGCGGCAGAGCAACTGGCATCGCTCGGCGCCGCCATCGTCGACGACCCGGCCGGCGTCGCCCGTGCGGCAGATGTCATCATCACCATCCTGCCAGCCGACAATGAATTGAAAGAAACCATTCTCGGCCCGGCAGGCGTAATCAACGGTTTTGCGCCGGGCAAGATCCTCATCGACATGACCACGGGCACTTCGTTCGGCCTGCAGGAAGTGGAAAAGGTGCTGGTGTCGGCCGGAGGCCGCGTGCTCGATGCACCGGTGAGCGGCGGCACGACTGGTGCCGAACAGGGCACGCTCACCATCATGGTGGGCGGTGACGCAGCGCTGCTGGAAGAATGCCGGCCGTTGCTCGAAACGATGGGCAAACGCATCATCCATGTCGGCGGAGTTGGCCAAGGCAAGGTGGTTAAGATGGTGAATCAGATGATGGCCGCCGCCAACCTGCTGGCCATCGGCGAGGCTTTCGCTCTGGGCGTGCGCTGCGGCGCCAGCCCGGCAACGCTCTTCGAGGTCATCAAGGAATCGTCTGGCTATTCAAAGATGATGGACCTGCGGTTGCCCGGCTACCTGCTCGACGGTATCTTTGAACCCGGCTTCAGGCTCGACCTCATGAAGAAGGATGTCAACCTCGCCATCGATTCGGCGCGAGCCGGGGGCGTGCCTCTGTTCGTAACCGCTGCGGTCGCCCAGGTCTTTGCCGCTGCCAGTGCCGCCGGCAAAGGCAACGCCGATTTCTCCGCTGCCGCGCAGTTTCTTGCCGACTTGGCCAAGGTGAAGTTGGCGCCGCCCCAGCCTGGATCGGCCGCGGGAACAGCGAGTACACGATGAACAGCAGACGTGAATACCTGATCGAACGCCTCCATGGCTTCGACCCGGCAACTTTGTATGAAGCCGCCGGGCAGACGGGCATGGTCGATCCCGCCATACGTGCCGCCTGGCCGGGTGCGCGCCTTTGTGGCGTGGTCATGACGGTGGAATGCCCGCCGGCCGACAATCTGATGCTGCACCACGCAGTGGCAGCGGCCCCACCTGGCGCTGTGATTGTGGGGAAGAACGGCGGCTACCTGGCCGCCGGCGCGTGGGGCGAAATCCTGACTGTCGCGGCACAATGCCGCGGCGTGGCGGGTTTGGCGGTCGATGGCGCCGTCCGCGATATCGAGGCCATCCGCCAGCGCCAGTTCCCCGTCTTCAGCCGGGGCTTGGCGATCGGCGCCTGCACCAAGGAACGACTTGGGACTCTGAACCACCCCATCCTGTTCGGCGGAGTCATGGTGCGTCCGGGCGACGTGATCTTCGGCGACGGCGACGGTCTCGTGGTGATCGAGCAGGAACGCCTCGATGCCGTGATTGCGGCGGCCGAGGCGCGCCTGCGCAAGGAAGAGGCCATTATCGAACAACTGCAAGCCGGCCGCACCACCATCGAATTGTTGAACCTGCCACCGCTGCCGGCACAAACGGGAGTGCAGCGCTAATGGGCCTCAAGAGGGTTGCCGCCGCCAGGTGCCAGGGCCTGTCAGTCCCGCCCTGCCGGGCGGCTGACCATTTGCGGAGATCATCTTTGCCATGAGAGTAAACATCGGGCAGACATTCAATTTCCTCCCCATTCCGACCGACATTCACTTCGGCTGCGGCATGCTAAAGTCGCTGCCGGACCGCATCCTGACGCTGGGAGCTTCGAAAGCCTTTCTGGTCACTGATCCCGGAGTCAAAGAGGCCGGCGTCCTCGCCAAGGTGGAGCATCACCTGAAGGCCGCTTCCATCGAATTCGCCGTATGCGACCGCGTCAAGCCCGATTCAGGCTCGGCGCTGATCGACGAAACCGCTGCAGAACTAAAGCAAAGCGGCTGCGACATAGTCGTGGGCATCGGAGGCGGCAGCTCGCTCGATACCGCCAAGGCGGTGGCCGCGCTGGCCACCAATCCGGGTTCCGCTCTCGAATACGTCGGTCTCCACAAGGTGCATACCCGTCCGCTGCCGACGGTGGCCATTCCCACCACGGCGGGCACCGGCAGCGAGGTGACGCTTTGGAGCGTCTTTACCGACGAGTCACGCGCTGTGAAGGTGGCCATCGGCGGCGTCATGATCTACCCGTCGGTGGCACTTTGCGATCCGGAATTGACGCTCGGCCTCCCGCCGGCATTGACCGCGGCCACCGGCATGGACGCCCTGGCGCACGCCATTGAATGCTTCACAAACAACGCCTGCCAGCCGATTTCCGCGTCCCTGGCGCTGAAGGCCATTGAGCTCATCGGCGCCAACCTGCGCAGCGCAGTCTTAAACGGGCGCAACATCGAAGCGCGCTACGCGATGATGCTGGCCTCGACGATGGCGGGCATCGCGATGAATCCCACGCGGCTGGGCCTGGCGCACGCACTGGCGATGCCCCTGGGCAGCTGGGACCTGCGCGTGCCGCATGGCGTCGTTCTGGCCGTCACGTTGCCGCCTGTAATGGAGTTCAACTACCTGGCGGAACCGGAACGTTTTGTGGATGTGGCGCGGGCGTTGGGCGTCGCGGTCCATAGGCTGCCGGTTCTGGAAGCGGCGCGCCGGTCGGTGGAGGCAGTGCGGGAATTGTCGCGCGATATCGGCATTCCCAGGGGGCTATCGGCATTCGGCGTCCGCGAAGAACATGTTGGGAAGGTCGTGGAAGAGGCGATGAAAAGCGGCAACGTGCCGGTCAATCCGCGCCGGGCCGATGCCGACGACCTGGCTCGTATTCTGCGCCGGGCTATCTCGGGGGAGATCTGACGTGTGACCACGCCCGCGGACGCACCTCCCCGGAATTTCTGGACGTTGTGAACACGGATCCGCCCCGCGCCTGGCGGCCGAGAGGTTATTGGAGAAATGAGCGAACTCGAGCGACACAGGAACTATATCGGCGGGCGGTGGACGCCTCCACATACGGGCAAATACTACACAATCCACAACCCAGCGCAGCCGCGGCAGCTGTTGGGTGAGTTTCCCCGCTCTGGCGTGGCTGACGCCGATGCCGCTGTTGCCGCCGCCGTTGCGGCACGCGAAGGATGGGCGGCCACGCCCGGCCCGCAGCGCGGCGCAATTCTCTATCGTTTCGCCCAACTCCTCGAAGAGTCGAAAGCCGAGTTGGGCAGAATCGTCACGCTCGAGCAAGGCAAGGCCATCAGCGAAGCGGCCGGCGAAGTGGGCCGCGCCGCCATCGAAGCGCGTTACATGGCCGGCGAGGCAAGCCGCCCCATCGGGCAGACATTCCCCAGCGAGCGTGCCGGCTATACCTGCCAGACGATTCGAGAGCCCATCGGCGTGGTCGCTACCATCTGCCCCTGGAACTTTCCAGTTGTCACGCCGGTGCGAAAAATCGCCCCGGCCCTCGCCTACGGCAACACGGTGGTTCACAAGCCGGCGTCACTGACTCCCTGGACGTCGGTCTTTCTGGTTCGGCTGCTCGAAAGGGCGGGCCTGCCATCGGGCGTCGTGAACCTGGTGTGCGGCGCGGGCTCGACCGTAGGCGACAGTCTGGTCGCCAACGCCGGCGTGCGCGGAATCAGCTTTACCGGATCGAGCGACATCGGCACCCGCATTTACGAGAGCGCCGCGCGGCGGCTGGCCGGCGTTCAGTTGGAGTTGGGCGGCAAGAACCCAGCCATCGTCATCGACTATGACGACCTCGACGGCGCCGCACGTGAAATCGTCAGCGCCGCATTTCTATGCAGCGGGCAGCGCTGCACAGCGCTCAGCCGCGTGATTGTCGGGATGACGCAGGCCGATGCGCTGGTGCAGCGTCTCCTCGATTGCATCGGGCAAATCCGTGTCGGAGACGGCATGCTGGAAACGACTACGATGGGGCCGCTCGTAAGCCTCGCACAGCTCCAGGCGGTGGATGGCTATGTGAAACAGGGCATCGCATCGGGGTGCAAGCTGTTATGCGGCGGCAAGGCGCTCTCGGCAAATCCTGAATCCGAAGGTTACTTCTACGCACCCACACTTTTTGACGACATCGCGCCGGATTCGCCGCTGGCCAGGGAAGAGATCTTCGGCCCGGTGCTGCCGGTAATTCGAGTGCCCGATGCGGAAACCGCGCTTCTAGTGGCCAACGATACCCGTTATGGCCTCGCTGCCGCCCTGTTCACATCGCGCATGAATCTGGCACCTGAGTTTGCGCGGCGCCTGGAATTCGGCATGGTGCACATCAACCACGGCACGGCCAGCCAGGCTCATGTGCCCTTCGGTGGAAGAAAGGACTCCGGCCAGGGAGCGTTTTCCATCGGGCCCACGGCACAAGATTTTTTTACTACGATTAAGACGGTCTATGTCAGGTGCTAGCAGTCGCAGAATAGGTCAGGCGCGGGCGTTGGGACCGCTGCCCGGGACGCCACAGGTCGGCACGCGCGTCTACCACGCCGTGGTGGAAATCATTGTCAGCGGTGGTATGGAGTGCGGCTCCCCGCTCCGTCCTGACGCCATCGCGCGCCAGCTCGAGGTGAGCACCACGCCTGTGCGCGAAGCGCTGCATCGCCTGGAAGGAGACGGTCTCGCCGTCAAGGTTCCCAACCGCGGCTGGTTTGTTCGCGAATTCACACGCGATCAAATTCGTGAATTGTACGAGATGCGTGCCGCGCTCGAGTGCTTCGGCGTCCGGCTGGCCTGCCGGCGCATCACCGCCGAGGAACTGGCGGCGCTGAGAGATCTTCAGAAGACAGGTGAAGCGGCACTGGCGGCAGGCGATATGGATCGCTACCGCATCTACAACCGCGACCTGCACGCCGCCATCATGCGCGCCGCCAGGCATACCTGCCTCACCACCGTCATGGGCCAGCTGCGCCTGCAATCGGAAATGCTGATGGCAAAAACCATCGGCATCAGCGGCCGTCCCGTGCGCGCCATCGACGAACACCAACACTTGATAGAAGCCATCTCCCACCGAGACGCTGCGGCAGCCGTCGCACTGTTGGAGGCGCACATCTTGAACGCCGTTGAAGACATCGTCCGCTGGGGCCGTCATCCGTCGGAACTGTCGGCTGTCGGCGGGCCGTCGCTCAACAGTCAGCCCTGATACCGTTTCCTCGAGAACATTTCTGCGCAGTCCCGTTTTCAGCAGGAGGCGCTGATCGCTCGGACTATCGCTGACCTTCGTTCCGACACGCGGGTCCATGACTACGTCAGCCCCGGTGTACTCACCAACATATGGTTGCCGCAAAGTGGGACTACTAATCCTGTGCTCTCCATGAAGTGTTTATTCATTCGAGCGGGTCAATGGCTGGATTCAAATCTGCAATCCTCATCGGCAGCGGGATTCCGTGTGCGCTGTTCCATCCTTGTGGAACATTACTTCCCAGATCGCCGTATCTGGGGCGCATGATCCCGCGCCACTTGTCCTAATAGCCAACTACACATCCGGCAAGGAGGTCCCTTGAGCCCTTGCCCCGTTCATACTTGGAACGACTCCAAAGAGGCCCGAAGCCTGTTGGGATTGATTAATTGCGCAGTTTCTGGGACTGTCGTATTGTCATTTACCGCCGAAGCGCCAGACAAGGCCAGTCGACAATCTTCCGTTGCTGGAGTTGAAACCATCTTTCCGCAACAGCAAGTAGGTGATATCGATGACGCGTATGGCGATATTCTTGTGCACCTTTACATCGACGCCACCACCTAACGCCCAGCCGAATGCGGTACCTGAGCCGAAGCGGCTGACCCGAACTGCGCCAAGCAGGGTGTGGAAGTAGGGATTCACGCGGCCAGTTCCTCTGGAGGTGAACCTTGGGCCAATCAGAAACGAGTCCACCTGGCCCCAAGGACCACCCACATGGTGATGGCTGAAATCGGCAACCACCCCGAACCACTTGTTGAAGTTTCCGGCTGCCGATACGTCAAAACCAACGAAGTTTGCGTCAAGGTTCCCACGAAGGTAGGAGTAACCGGTGAAGACCTCCACCCTGGGATAATCCTGCGCAACGGCCTGTGTTGAAGCTGCAAATGCAAAGGCGGCGATCACGATCATGGAAACAAAGCGCATGGTACCCATGGATCCTCCTTTCAATCGATAGAGGCTGCATCGTGGATCCCAGATATCCAGGATCTTAGGGATTTTGTCCAATCGCTCAGGGGTGTGTGAGCACCAGTTGTTGGGCTAAATTGTATGGCAAGACAGTTCTCACAACAACCCTTCTCATCGGAGGCGCCTCTACGACATTGGTGTGTGGACCCATCGTGGAGGGTTAGCATGGAAACTTCACGGGCCGGGCGGTGAGGTAATCATCGATTCCTTGTTTGACGCAACCATCACTCTAATGTAGTCGTCGCCGACCTGCTTACACACTCCATCGACGGATCCATAATTGAGGCCTGCGGGCGCCCATCGAACGACGGTTTGTTTGCATTCGATCGCACCCGGCAACTGGGCGACTTCCAGGCGAAGCTGATGCGTATGTGTGTCGTGTTTCTGCGTCAGCACCGCAAGCTTCTCCTGGAGCTCCGCGACCTCAAGTCGAAGTTTTTCGATCTTGTCGTGATCAGACATCCGGGCATCCGTGGAAACTTGACTCTTCACCTGCGGCTGCCCCTGTCCCATGCTGAACAACATCATGGCGATTCCCACGAAGACGGCGAACAACGCTATCCGATAGCTCATGCTGACCTCCAAGGAAGTGGCTCCAGACCTTTCAATTATTCAAGAGCGCGTGGCAACAACAGTGTAGACGGAAAATTGCGAGGGGCGGTTCATTTCCCGTTCAAGTCATCACGTAGAATCCACAAATGGTAGCTATAGGGCATCTGTTCCAGGAACCAGCAATTCGCACCAGAGGGCCGAAGTGTGCGTGAACGGCTTGTTATATTGCCGCTCGCCGGCGGTATGGGTTCCTGTAACAGGCTGGGAAGATGACAGCACGGGAGAGTTCATGGGCAGGCCTCCAGCGAGACCTTCAACAGGAAGACCCCGCTTATTTTGTCTATTGGCCACGGCGGTTTTTGTCTGAATCACGGCACACTCGGAAAGAACGCAATGATTTCGGCACAGCGGGTACGACATTTGCCCGCCGAACTGTGATGCGGGCCTGAAGTCCCGTTCGAGTCAATAACCCCTCACACGTCATCCAGCCCGAGTAGGCCGTTTACGGCGTGGCGGAGATTGTTGATGTGCGCTGTTGACGCGAAGGCCGTACCTGGGGATTTTCAGGTCCCCGCCAACGAATGAGACGGTTATCTTCTCGAACTCGATCTTATACGACTTCAGTTTCAGTTTTACGGTAGAGGCCGGTGCCGAAGGAAGATTCGTATTCAATTCAGTCCCTCCCGGCGAACAGCGTGGGGCGAGACTCATTCAGGCTGGGGAGATCCGACTGCCGCAGCAGGGTTAGCTTCCCTCTGTCGTCGCCAAGGCCGGAGAATTTGCCTCGGTGGCAGTAGGCGGCACAGGGAGGCTTGTCATCGGAAGCGGCGTTGTCGTCGTCAGTCCCCGTTAAAACTATGCCGGCTTCTTGGTATCTCCTAAAGAAACGTATGCCCAGGCGAATGGAATAACCGTCAGCAGATCAATAACCGCAAACGGTTTCCACATGCCGGGAATTCCGGAGCTGATCCAGTAATAGAGTACGGTCAGACTGTATGCCAGCTTCAGCAGAATGCCGTATGGAATCAGATTGCGGTTTGGCAGCGGCCGTCGAGCCACCGCGACAAACATAAGTGCGAAAATGATGAGCACGGCCGCCGGGAACTGGACATAGCCGTAATGGTTGGGCGGGGTGATTCCGTAAAAGGCAAACACCGAGCTTGTCGCAAACAAGAAAACCAGACCGAGCAGGCCGTCGTATAGAGCGGCCGCGATGAAGATAGTGACAATAATCGGCTGACGATTCATAAGATCTGTCCTTTCTGGTGACGGCTTGTACGCAGCATGTTCTTAAAATTGTCCCGCCGCCAATTGGTGAATTCCGTGCTATACAGACGCACGACAAGCTGACGGAAGCCCTCGGCCAACTCCTCCGGGCTCATGTGGGTCGGGATATAATTGACGTCGAACAGCGTACACCGTTCCCACGCGTTTGGCCTCAGCAGGCGCCGCTCCAGCGCCAGGCGATAATGGAGCGGCGTTCCGGGAAACGGCGTCTGGATCGTTACCTGTACCTCATACAGTCCGGCATCACGAACAAATTCATATACCTGCTCGAAAATGCTTTTCGTGTGGCCGTCCAGACCGATGACAAAGCAGCCGTTCACGGTGATTCCATGCAATTGAATGCGCTGGATGGCGTCCTTATACCGGGGGTACCATTTACGTTTCCAGTCGCTGTGCAGTTCGAGTCCGGCTAAGCCGGATTCGATCGGACTCTCCAATCCGATGAGCACCTGCTCACAGCCGGAATTCCGCATGCGGCTCAATAGCTCCTCGTCTTCGCCGATTGAGATGTCGGTCTCGGCAAACCAGCGGAATTGCCGGTCACCAAGCGTATCGAGCAGCTGCCGCCAATAAGACTTGTTGACCATGGAGTTGTCGTCGGCGAATTCGATAAATGGATGCGGCCAGACGCCAAGGATGCGATCGATTTCGGCCACTACCTTGCTTATCGGTTTCTGTTTGTAAGTATCAGTCAATAGTATTGACCCGGCACAGAATTCGCAGCGATGCGGGCAGCCTCGGCTGGTCTGGACCGTCAGCCGGTTATATTTATTGATATCGAGCAGTTCAAACGCGGGCATCGGCGAGTCGGCCAGATCATAACCGAGGCCGGTCGCGTCATAGATTGGTTTCAGGCATTCATGCGCACAATCGTTCAAGACGTCCGTCCAGACTGCCTCGCCCTCGCCGACAATCACCGACGTGCAGAATTCGAGCGCTTCGTTCGGCAGCGCCGTTACATGCGGTCCCCCCATTGCGACTGGTACGCCTTGCGCGCGATATCGCGACGCCAGCTCGTAGGCTTCCCCAATCTGAGCGCTGTAGCTGGAAACGGCGACCAGATCGAACCCGTCGGGCAGGTGCTGAAGACCGGCAAGAGCAGGAATCTCGATGTACTGCACCTTATATTCCGGCGGCGTTTGACCTGCTAAAGTAAGAAGTCCCAGGCTCGGCAGCGACGCGATAGTTTTGCTCCGCTCGACAAAGCCGGGCAAGGTCAATCCTAGCCGCAAAAGCTCTTGGTCGCAGACTCGGATGCCGCTCATGGCAATCAGACCGATTTTCATACCGCAAACAGCCTCCATACAAGTAAGCCTACAGCCGCACCAACTGACAGCACGGGAATGAAAAACAGATGCCTAAAGGGCTTGATAAATGCGGACAGATAACAGACTAGCGGCATGGTCATTGCGCCGATAACGAGAAGCCACGAGGCGAGGCCGATGCTGTCGGAAATGCCGATGGCCCGGGCGGTGAGTGCGAGACCAAGATTCAAGAGACCGAGACCAAAGAATGAGATATGGGCCAGGCGAATCATCCGCCGAGTCCAGGAGCCATACCCACCCAGCCAGTGCTCCTCATGAAAAAATAAGCCGCTGATTGCGCCTGCGACGATGCCAAGTAGGATGCCGAGCCAGGCGGCATAGATATTGATCATCATCTGAGGTCTCCCGTGCTCAAGGTCTCGAGTGTTCTTACAGTGTATTTCTCCGTGCATTGAGATTGCAAAGAGATTTAGCAGTTTGCTTCGACGGATAGAGAATCTTTATCCGTATCTTCTTTGCATTTCTCCACGAAGATTGAGACTTCAGTCGTCTTTACCACATGGTTGCGGCCAGCGGCCGCCGTAGGAAGGGCAAGCCGCGTATTCGATCGGAGTTCGCGCCAAGGCCTGCGCTCCTCTGGCCTCCTCCCCGGTCCTCAGGTTCGTACTTGAGAGATTATGTTGACTTCCCAGCCTCGCTATACTACAGCTGGGAACCGTTCTGACAGGATACCCGGAGAGGGATTGCGGGGCAGACAAATTGCCGTCCGGCCTCTAACCTTACTGCCGTCCTATGACCACTGACTAGGGATGTCAGGATATTGACCGTCCCCAGATCGTTATTGTCCAGAAGTCCCGATCGAGGAGGTAACGGCGCCGTTGCTCTCTGTTGGGCGGTTGCGCAATTGTGCAGGTTTCCGGGGGATGTGCACCCCTCCGCTCCCCATTGCGGCGTCAGAGCAGGGAGAGGATACCGTCTATCCCTCCGACAGCGTACAACTGCGCAACCACCGTCGCTCCAGGCTCTTCTGGTTGCCGTCGATTCCGAGAACCCGTATCCGGATTCTTCCCTTGTGCGGGCAGTATCGGAGGCCGGACAGTTGCCTGAGAACGCAAGGGAAGAATCGGGAAGGGCCAGGACGGAACTGCTCTCGGCTACCCAGTGCCGCGCGAACGCTGGTTCTCATTTTTGAACTCTTCGAAATCCGTTCCCCTTTATGGATTTTCTGCTTTGTGGACTGTCTTTCGCCGCACCATTGGCCGATCACGCGGATACTTGACAGACGATTTTGCGTCATGTTTTCCTGGTAGACATGTGGTTCGAGCGAGTGGACACCGGAGGCTTTGCAGCGATTTCCGGTGAATCATGCCCTCGATTTGCTGCGCGGATCTCGGGAGGTTCCCCGCGCCGTCGGTTACAGTGTCGGACGGCAAGAATTAAGCCTCTCGTCAGGAAGTCAACGCAGACGCTGACAGCGATCGCGCCGAATAGAAGGACAGAATGCTGAATCGCGCTGCAATTAAACTCATTGCACCACTGACGCCTTACCGTTGGGGCCTCGGTGACCCCCGTTTTAGGACAACCGTACATGGCGGGGAACGCCGCGCATTTTGCGGTCGAGCGCTTCGGCATTCAGTGCGTGGTTGGATCTTCTCTTCAGTCAGGTAAAGGGCTGCCCCTGCTGCCTGTTTTCCTGTCCTACGTGGGTGGTGGGTGCCTGCTGAATTGAGCGGATAAGGAAAGAGCAAACAATTCCCGCATATTCGACAGATGTTCACGATTCCGCTAAGGCCCCTCCCGATTTTTCCCTTTCGCAGAGAGTACGATATAGCTACCCCCCATCGCCGAGGCCAAGGAAAAAATTCTGGAAAGGCCTCGCTGAATCGTGGAGGGGCATGCTCGACCTCCCACGATCCCGGATGGGGTGGCCGAGGACCGGCTCTATTGATTTCTTGAGATCTCGCAGTTTTATGGACTTCCCGCGTTAGTCGTAGATTTCCAGGTGAGAGCGAGTATATTCGTGCAGGGCCTCGTGGACTTTTGTTTGCCGCCTTCAACCTTTGGCCAGGACGATGAACGCGATTGTTTTGTCGCTAATCGAGAGCGCATCGGGCATTTCAAATATCTGAACTGATCAGGACACTGCCGAAACTCACCAGCGGTCGGAAATGCCTCGGCATGCTGGAGACGAGTGTCGTGCGCTGCAGTGCAGCGCCCGGTCCGGCACGTGCCGACAGGACGCACGGGGCGCCGGCTGCGCGGCAAAGTGAACTCGTCTCATAGACTCCTCCGCACGCCTGCCAACGACCGCGCAGGGCAGAAGGACGAGCCCCCACCAGTTCGAACGCGCGCGGCTGCCCCCGAAGCCTCCGAGCGCGACCATGCCGGTTCCAGGGAGAATGGCGAGCGACCCCTCAATCGGGTCGACAGCTCCGATCAGCATGGCGACGAGCCCGACAATAACGAGAACGCGCGACCACCGGCTAGCTCCGTCCGTTGAACCCTCCGCGGGCCAACACTCGCGATAAGCTGCGAGGGGCGCGACCTTCCAGGGTGGTGCGCTTCTACCACCATGCCTCGATTCGCCTCCGACCGCCCCTCGTCAGCTTCATCGGGTTGTTGGACGGCCCCCCCTACCGTTTCTGCACGACGGGGGCCGCCACCCCTTCCCGTTCACCCAAGAACGCAAGCACCCTTCTGGCTAGGAGATCGGGCTGCACCAGGGTCAGGTCGTGTCCGGCGCCGGGAATGATCTCCGCCTTGACCTGAGGAGCGACTCGTTTGAGTCGCCCGACGGCCGCCTTGGCAGAGTAGATCTTCTCGTTCTCCCCGACCAGGAACAGGCAAGGCACGCCGAGGCCTTGCCACGCCTTGTCATCGAGGATGGTTGGCCAATCCGGGGCGGGCAGGGCAAAGTGACGCACGGCCATTTGCACGTCGGTTATAGCCTGCTCGACCCGCGACCGACAGGCGTCGTCGCCTCGTACCGCGTCGGGAGACAACCAGTGGAGTGTTCTGCGGAGGGGTCCTCCGCCCAGGCCCGGCACAGGTATGGAAAGGAGTGCGACTCGGACGAAGAAGGCAAATGAAAGTGGGAGCACGATGCCGGCTGGAGCCAACAGCACCAGGTTCCGGAGCCGGCCGGGAAAGCGGAGCGCATACTGACCGGCGAGCCAGCCCCCATACGAGATGCCCATTAGACTGACCGGCCCTTCCGGAACCAGCACCGTGAGGACCTCATCCAGCCAACGAGCGAGATCCTCCGGCTTCGAGATCTCGCGGCGACTTACGCTGAGCCCGGCGTCACCCATGATGTCCAGGGCATAGGTACGGTGGTTGGCCGACAGCGCCGCGATACTGTAACTCCACATGAGCGAACTCGTCCGCACGCCGGGCAGCAGGACCAGGGGAGGATCTGTGACGCGCCCACTGGCGCGAACGAGAGTCGTGCCGGAAGGAGTGTCGAGAAGCATGGTCTCGGACGCGACCGGCCACGCCTTGGCCCTTTCCAGGTAGTAGGCCTCGTACTCGACTTTGGCTCGTTCGGATCGAAACGGATAGAAGGACTGTCTCGTTATGGCGTCGTCGCCTCCGTTGAGGGCCCGTCCAAAGGCGCGTGAGATAATGCCTTGCAACCCTACACTCGGCTCACAAGCCCGCTGACTTTCGAACGTGTGACGACGAATTACAGGTTGTCGGACTGCGCCCTTAGTCGGGCCATTATATAAGCGTCTACGTATTGCCCATCCCGAAACGCGAAGTGAACCAATGTTCCCTCGATGCTGAAGCCAAACTTTTTATAGAGCCGAATGCCCGGCTCATTGTCAGTGTAGACTTCCAGTTCAAGACGGCTTAGATTCAGCCACTTCTCCCCAAGGTCAACAGCAGCTTGCATGAGTGCTGTACCGACGCCCTTGCCTTGCCAATCATCTCGCACGGCCATGCCAATCTGCCCAACATGACGACGACGAGGAGCGTTGGGAAATGTATGCAGGCCAAGTAGGCCGATCACTTCACTCTCGGTACATGCCACTAAACTAAATACGCCTTCCGCAGGCTCTGCAAGGCTTTTACGCCAACTCTCCGCGGACGGGAATGGTAACTGCAAAGTGCCCCATACGGCTTTTGGCCCCGCAAATACTTGCCGCACGGCTTCATAATCACTTGGTTCTGCGCGACGGATTGAGATAGTCATGGGTTCAGGCATATTCTCTGCTGGCATTTCACGGAACTATGCTCGCCGCCGTCCAATTTAAAGTATACAGAACTTGCGAAATAATTGGCCGGGTGGCCGCCGGTAGCGCAACGCTCCAGTCTGAGGCACCTCCCGACCGGCTTATCAGAGCCCCTGATTGAAATGCACTCTAAGGATCAGAGCTATTATAGTCAGACCGGATTGTGGCTGATAGTGGAATGCGCCTGTACAGATTTAACTCAATCTTGGTTGGAGTTGGCCGTAGTTGGTTTGTCGCGGGCACAGCTTGGGACACAACTGGGGTATTTTGAGGGTATTTGGGGTTGGTGCTGGGTGGAGCTGAACGCCCGCAAGGTCTTGACGGACGCGCTTTTGGAGTTGGTGCCGGGGGGCGGAATTGAACCGTCGACACACGGATTTTCAGTCCGTTGCTCTACCGACTGAGCTACCCCGGCGTTCTGGAAGCGCGCGCCCCTAAGAACCTAAGAGCGCGAAGTTTATACCACCACCAATCTGCAAGTGTCTAGGCGAAAAAGGGGACATTCCGATTTTCCAGCCGTCCTCGACTAACAAGAGAAACACTACGAGGGGTTGACCCGTTCATGCTGGTTGGGCAAGCATGGAAAATCGGAATGTCCCCTTTTTTACGGGGCGCAGAGGCGGTCGGGATAGGCGGCAGCGAGCATCGGCGGAACCGCTGGAGGATTTACGTCCAACTCCTCGAGGATGTCCAGCGCATTCACCAGTGCCTGGCCGCGGAAGTGATTGTTCGTGACGGCATAGGTCTCGTTCGCCTGCTGCTTGATTTTCCGGATCTGCTGGCTGACCTGGTGGATCTCCTCCTTCGAATACAGGTAATCGTAGCGGGCGTCCCGGCCCGCATCCTCTCGGAACCAGTTCTGGTAGTTGCGGCCGTGCAGGCGGAAGTAGCCGATATACGAAGTCACATGCGCCGAGGGCCGCAGCGAATCGCCGATGACCGGCTGATCAATGTTGCAGAGGGCGACCCGGTTCTCTCGCAGGAAAGCGTAGAAAGGCTCGCGGGCCCACGATCCGTGGCGGACCTCCAGGACCAGAGGGAGACTGTGGAGAAGACGGAAGATCTTCTCGAGGTGCTCCACGTTCTCGGGCGTGTTCCGGAAACTCCACGGAAACTGGATCAGCAGAGCTCCCAGCACGGCCGCCTCGGCCAGCGGCGCGAGCGAGCGTCGGACTTCGTTGCAGTCGGCCACAAGAGTGGTTTGCGCCGCATCCCTGGGCTCATGCGAAAGCCGCTGCCAAGCCTTGGCGGTGAATTTGAATCTGGGGTTGTTCCGCACGCGGCGTGCCCAGGCAGCTGCGTCGGTGGGGCGAGGAGGCGTATAGAAGGAGCTGTTGATTTCGATCGTGTCGAAATACTCCGCCAAGAAGGCCAGCGCATCGAACGATCGTCCAGCTCCGGCGGGATAGACGATTCCTTCCCAGTCTTTGTAGTTCCAGCCTGCGGGTCCGACCCGCAAGGAGGGATCCCGGGGCGGAGACTGAAATAGAGAACCTTGGGTTGCCATACTCCTGGTTTTGAAGTGTGCAGGCTCGCTTGTGCCTTGGTTCAAGGGAAGCATCAAGGCGGCAGCAAGCTGCCGCACTCCAAAGCAATCCGTGTCTAAGCCAGTACCACTCCGATGGGCGCGCCGGGCTTCAAGCCAAGCTCCGCAGCGGCCGAGCCCTCGCGCATCACGATTTCGAGATATCCTGAAGAGCCGGGCACAAGAAATAGCTCTCCGGGCTTGCCTTCGCCGAATGTCCTTCGAAAACTGGTGATCTCACGCTTGCCGGCCAGCACCCTGCATGTGCGGATCTCACTGCTGCCGTAAACGGGTAGGTCCTCTGGCTTCAGATTTGTCACCAGATTGCCGAATTGATCGACTGCGAGAACGGCCGCCTGCATCAGGGTATCTCGCAATTTCGTGGGCCTGGGAATCTTGAGCCGGACGCAATTCTCCAGCTGGGGACCCAACTGCCTTAGCGGAATATCCTTGCTCAACCACCCTGCGATGGGAGCGAAGACGTCCCGGCCGTGGAAGGTAGATGAGATCGGTTTCCGGAAATAATGGTCGGACGTGATCTCGTAAACGGAGAAATCCTCAAAGGCGCTGGAGATGTAACTCAGGATTCCGTTGTCGGGAGCGACGAAATAATGGCCGCCCGCGGAGGCGACGAGAGCCTTGCGCGCCGTTCCCACGCCGGGATCCACGACTGCCAGGTGAATCGTTCTGAGCGGGAAGCAAGGAGCCGCCTGCCCAAGCGTGAAGGCTGCCGTAAAGATGTCCTGAGGAGGGATCAGGTGGCTGATGTCGACGAAGTGGAGATCCGGGTTGAGGCTGAGCATGACTCCTTTCATCGACGCGACGTAGTGGTCCCGCAACCCAAAGTCCGTGAGCAGCGTGACGATTCGTGATGAGTTTCCCATGGTGATCTGCCCCCGTTTGTGGCGCCTGTCTCCATTATCCCCCTACAGCCAACCCTGCGTGAGATATTTCTACACAGACGCAATCTCCGTGCTCTCCGTGTCTCTGTGGTGCCTTTTTGCGGGGCCGTTGTACCTTGACTTGACTGTACCCCTCCGATATGTTTGAAACCAAGGTCGTCAGTTTGGGAGTGACGGTGAAGCCGCGTATATATTTGGACAACAGTGCCACGACGCGCGTCGATCAGGCTGTGCTGGATGCGATGGTCCCTTGCTTCCTGGAAAACTTCGGAAATGCGAGTTCGATTCATACCTTCGGGCAGCAGGCCCGCGCAGCCGTAGAGGAATCGCGTCGCGCGCTTGCGGATCTCCTGGGCGCGGATACGCGTGAGATCGTCTTCACTTCCGGTGGTACGGAGTCGGACAACACGGCTTTGTTGGGCATCTTCCGGAGCGGTTACAAGCCGGGCAATCACATAATCACCACCAAGATCGAGCATCCCGCCATCCTCGCGACCTGTAAGGCGCTGCAGTCGGCCGGTGGCGAGATCACCTACGTACCCGTGGACGCTTCAGGACGTGTTGATCCGGCCGCAGTAGCCGGCGCAATCCGGGATACGACCGTCCTTATCTCGGTGATGCACGCCAACAACGAAACGGGAATGATCCAGCCCATCGAGGAGATCAGTGCCCTCGCGCGAGAACGCGGCATTGTGATGCACACCGACGCGGTACAATCCGTGGGCAAGATCCCGATCAAGGTGCGCGAACTGGGTGCGGATCTGCTGTCTCTCTCGGGGCACAAGATTCACGCTCCCAAGGGAGTCGGAGCTTTGTACATCCGGAAGGGGACGAAGCTCGTTCCTTTCATGACGGGTGGATCCCACGAGCGCAAGCGCCGCGCTGGAACCGAAAACGTGCCGGGGATCGTGGGGCTCGGCGCCGCGGCGCGACTCGCCGTGAAGCGGCTGCCCGAGATGGCGACCCGAATCGCCGCGCTGCGCGATCGGCTCGAAGGCCATGTCCTGAGCCAAATCCCAGGCGTCCGGGTGAACGGCTCGGGAGCCAGGCTTCCAAACATCACCAACCTTTCATTTGAAAACCTCGAGGGAGAGGCTGCGGTCATCGCCTTGGACCTTGAGGGAGTGGCTGCATCCACCGGCTCAGCGTGTTCCTCGGGATCACTGGAGCCCTCTCACGTGCTGATAGCAATGGGACTCCGCCCGGAGGTTGTTCAGGGGTCGCTTCGCTTCAGCCTCTGCTGCCATAACACCGACGCTGAAATTGATCGGGCGGTGGAAACACTCAAGAACGTGACGAAAAGGCTGCGAGGGCTGTCGCGGCGCGTCTGCGCGTAACGGTTATTGATCGCGAACAATGCTACCTCACAGGCATCAACGCCCTGTCCTCCATGGCTGGCGTTTCGGCCGCAGGCTGTTCAAAATCAATAAAGCCTCACCACCACGACACAAGAGCCCCAAGGACATAAAGCCGATGGTTGCGGCCTACTGTCAAAAACCGCCTTCACAGTGGCGGGCAAGCGTGCTAACCTCATGGGCGTTCGCCTTCTGGGCCGGGCGTGTTGCAGCGACTCGGCCCGTGTCGGGCGATCACGGCCTCTTTCTTTCCGGCAAGAAGCCAGCGTAGCTCAGTTGGTAGAGCAACTGATTCGTAATCAGTAGGTCCCCGGTTCAAGTCCGGGCGCTGGCTCCAGCAGAATCAATGCCTTCCAGACACCTCAACTGAAGCAAGATCGCCCGTTCTCAATTCGGGGTACCACCGGGGTACCACACCCGCAAAGCCTAAAAGAAGATTCTTCTCCGTGGGATAAGCGCACGTCGGCGGGACCGTTTTGTGGACTTGTAATGGCGGGCTCGGCTTGCACATGCTGAATTCCGCTCGGACAGGTTTTCAGCAGGGATACTAAGCGCTTTGCTTGCTCGAAGCTGCAGCGTAGGATGCGCCTACGCTGCGCCTCGCTGCGTCCGCTCCCGAACGAACGGTGTAGGCTTCGGGCCGGCCTGAGCGGCGGTGGCGCGGTCTCATCCCACCTGGAGGTCATCATGTCGAGAGCAACGAGATTTGTGCTTGGTACGACGATGGTGCTGGTCACGGCGTTTCTGGCGGCGGGCTACGCACAGCAGGCTGCGCGCCCGAGCACCGACGTCTATCGCCAGCTCCACTGGCGATTCATAGGACTGGTAGGAGAAGTGTGTGAAAACTCCATATCCTGCAGCCATCGTTTGGGCGTAAAATCCCGATTGTGATCGACCCTGGGCTGTGGGCAGTTGCGGCAGACGGCGCGAAGTTAACATAACGCCCCAAATCAGAAGTAGGGCCGGCTATCCCAGCCAGGCTCCGATCCAAAACGCGCTTATCTCGACTATCCGCCCGCCGAGGGGCTCATCCGGTATTCGGTCGGTATCGAGGATTGCCAGGATCTGACAAACGACCTGTCGCAGGCGCTGGAGGTCGCCTGAGCAACCCAGGTCGCCGAGTCTTTGGACCTGACTCTGTGTCGATGTGCCTGCGGCCGGGCGACATAGTTGTGTTCTGCTCCGACGGAGTGCACGAGCACATGAACGCACTGGAGGAGAAATTCGGGATCGAGTGCCTGATCATCACTACCAGGTACACAGATGCACTGAGAATTCTTGATCTTGATCCACCTCGAATTGCCTTCCTCGCGGAGGTAACGGGAATCCTTCCGCTTAGCTGGTCAACCTTGCAAGCCTCCAACATGCAATCTTATTCCCGTTCGAGCCGGTCTCATTTCTTTAGGGTGTGGACGATCGAAACTCCCTTATCTGTCTAAAAGCGCCGGAAACAAAACTTCTCGCCCTCACAACCATTGAGGGATAAAATTGCCGATGGCGGCATCCTTGAAACTGCCGAGGGGAGTTTACATAAAGCTACAACTGGAAGGCTGGTCAACCGTTATAGTGAGGTTGCAGCCCGCAGAGGGATCTTACCCTTCTCAGCCAGCAGAGGTGGCACTCAGGAATTGATTTTCTGAGCCGAAATCCATAAATGTCTGCGAATCCTCCGAATCTCTTCAATCCTCCGGGTCACGTCAAGGTGTGGATTTTTCAAAACTCTTTTCGAATGGAGTGTGATTCGGATAGCGGACGGGCTTTCATCTCGGGACTGTCGAGCTGGCTCAGATATTATAAATACCTTAGTCAAATCCGCTTGCAGTATGACAGCCTTAGCCCGGTGTACAATCAGACTGTTTGGGATATGCTGCACCTTGCTGGTAATAAAGGCTCTGGCCCGCAACCATTAACTCCCGAGCAAACTCAGAAGTTGCGCGAGCTTGAGAGCACGTACAATGAGTTGTCAGAGAAACTTCAATATCATATAGAGAGCTTCTATCTATTCGCAAAGATTCTTCTGGACCGCATCGCAGACAGCACATTGTTTTTATGGGGTCATGTCTGCCGGTCCGCAGGGTCAAGGCATACCTATTTTTATAACCGCTTCAAAGATTTGTGCAGCAGATATCACCTCGCTGTTATTCCAGAAGACTTGCGCCAAACTATTGGGAACCTGAAGAAGCGGGTAGTAGACTATCGCACTGAATTCATAGAGCATCCAAGCGACCCAAACATGCTCTCTGGTTTATCCTCAAGCGTTAGCAGAATCTCAGGTGTTGATGTGAGATTGCACCATATGGGATTGGACAAGAGCCAGACAGAGAACCTGGGATGCCTTCTTACAGCATTGGAGCAATACATGAGTGACATCGTTATGTTTATCGGCGGCAATATCGAACATTCAGCTATCGTCAAAAAGAACCCGGCAGGATAGTGATTCATGGTTTCTTTGAGTCCAGAGGAACTCGGCGCAAGAAGGACCTCACTAGGGCCTTGAAGAGGGCACCGTGGTTCGGAACCTTCAAATGCACCAATTCATGCACAACAATCCGTTTTCGGAAATTGGCGGGCTGGCCGAGCAGGTCATCGCTCAGCGTAACCCGCCCCGCCGTAGAACAGCTTCCCCACTTTCGTTTCATTGGACGGATGCGGATTTCTATGGGCTCCACGCCGATCCGTTTCGCCCAGGCTAGGACCTCAGAGCGCAATAACTCCTTAGGAATGGCGTCCTCCAGCGGGGTCCAGGCGGGCGGCTCTTTTTCCCTCATAGTGACGCCCTCCGCAGCATTTTCATTACGCCTTGGCCCAGATCAACGACGGCTTCCACGCCGGATTCGATCAGAGCTTTGTAGAGAGACTTGCGGACTTCCTGTTCCTGGTGGCTACTGATCTGCCAGTGTGGGAATTCCTGGAATGCTGCGGCGGCGCTCTGTGCAACGGTCTGGGCTTTGGAGACGCCCTCGCGCTTCAGGAACCAGTACACAGCAAATGCCTCCGGCGTCAATTCCGTTTCGTCGCGCTTCTTCTCTGCCTCTTTCAATTCTTTGACCAGGCGTTCCAGTTCTTGCAGCGTTTCCTGAGTGGTCTTCTGCCGTTCCTCAAAAGCCCTGGCGATCTGTGTGAAATTTTCCTATCCGGCACCATCGTTTCGGCATAATATCCAGTTTGTGATCGACCCTGGGCTCTGGCAGTCGCAGAAGTCTGGCAAAGTTGACATAAGGCCCGATATCGGAAGCAGGACCAGTACCGGGGCATGCGACGACATTGCGGCTTATTTCTCCTATCAACCGGAGCTTGCAAAACCATGACAACCGCACGCGAAAGCATTCTGAACGGCCCCTGCGGAAAGATTCAGGAGGGGCAAAAGGGCGTAGTTTACCTCACCACGCTGTTTAAGAACTTCTGCCGTTACGCAAGAGATTACTTTATGTACGACACCAATTCGTTGATTGTGGGTTCAGACGTACTCGCCTCTCGATCGGGCACGCACTGCATATTGAACTGCGAGTCCCTGACCGAGGTTTTCCTCCTCATGGTGAAGGAGGACCTCGGAATCAGCGATGCCCAAGCCGTGCATGTGAACCACCTGCCCGGATTTGCCACGAAAGCGCGTTCGGAATGCTTTGACCCCAGGATTGTGGGCAACGTCCGGACAGCCTCGACTCGCTTCAGCGACGTGCGCCGTTGTGTCTTTACGTCGCACACCTTTGTCGGCGTTGCTGGGAAGTTCTACGACCCCTGCATGGTATCTATCTACATTAATAAGAAGGACGTCCAGAGTTGGGTGCTCACTGGGGCGAAGTACGTAAAGGGTCTTAACAACCCCTATGATAACGTGCTTTTCAAGATCGACGGCGATCCGTCGAAGCTCCTGATTAAGATCGATCCGAACTGGAGTTCTGCACCACGCGGTTTTGGTGAATCGTTCCTGCTCATCGATACCAACGACCTTAACAAGAGGGATTACGAACAGGCATTTGGTGAACCCAAGCCCGGCTGGCAGATGCGGACCAAGTCCGTCGTCGAACTGCTCCGAGCTGCTGGGATTACCGTCTCCGCCCTCAAGGTTTAGGGAACGAACGAAAAAGGACCGGGTCGCCCCGGGCGGTTGCCCGCCGCCATGACAGCGACAGGCGTCATTGGGTATCGACTGTTTGGCCAGCGTTCTTCATCAGCCAGACGTAACCGTCTTCCAGACACGGCTGCGTGGCGCGCGCCTCCGGGTAGGCACTGATGTTGCCGCCCACCAGCTGGTTGTGCCGCAGGGACCGGATGCGGGAGTGACGGATGACTCTGGCCATCCTGGCTGTCCGGCAAGGTCAAACAGAGCCGAGCTTTGTCCCGACGGCGCATGTCCTCGGAAACAGGGCTCTGGCTCACGGCCCCGCAACTATTCATGGGCCGAGTTGATGCGCCGTGTGTTCGCCCAATAGACCAACTGCATGCCGCGCAGGTGAGCTGACCGCACCTGTCCGCGTTACCCACCCATTTCATCCTCTGTTCGGGCAGGAGATCGACATCGTCATGCGA
>Ga0315279_10000499_pt1 | contig 77685 bp, 79 predicted proteins | sample YL17G06_20_MG_FD_203694 | JGI IMG/M metagenome (GOLD analysis project Ga0315279, IMG submission 203694) | Sediment microbial communities from Yellowstone Lake, YNP, Wyoming, USA - YL17G06_20 | ecosystem: Environmental > Aquatic > Freshwater > Lake > Sediment | place: USA: Wyoming | collected...
GAGGACTCCGAAATCTCCGATTTCCTGGGGGATCTCGTGGAAAACGACAGCCAGCGTGGTCGCTATCCCTAATGGTACACCTGCCAGGTAGCTTCCACCTATTATTAAGCCGTCTATGAAATTGTGAACAGCGTCGCCGAAGAGGTTCATGTAAGCGAAGGTATGAAGATGCTCCTTCGAGGTTGGTATGTGGCAGTGCCTCCATTGGAGAAACTTTTCCGCGATGAAGGAAGCAATGATGCCCGACAGAATGTATAGGGATACATGCACTCCAAAACCGCTTTCCTCTGCAGCCTCCGGAATCAAGTGGATGAAGGCGTCTCCAAAAAGGCCTCCGGCAGAAAAACTCACGAGATACAAGAGTATCTTCCTTAAATTCTCCTCCTTCAACCGAAAGGTCAACAGGCCGATCAGAGAAATCAAACTAACAACAAACACGCTTACTAGACTATAGAGCCAAACGACCGTGATGAAACGCCTCCAAACGAGACAAAACTAAGAAAGCTGTTCGGACCTTTATCTCTTTTCACTTGGAACGCGCGCCACATTATCAGAGCCCTCTATTGCCTTCTACACTTCCGCAAGTGATTAGCCAGCTAGAATAAAAAAATAGGAAAGAGATTGAGCAAGAGTTTAGAAACTAAACTCCATGGCCGAAATCCTTTTATTAAATATACAGATTATAGTCTTTTTGGGAAAATAGGGGTGAAAGAAATGGCTGAAGCTAAAAAAGAAGAGATGGGGTTTCCTATACTGGGTCAAAAAGCTCCCGAGTTCGAAGCTGTTACCACGCAAGGGACGTTGAGGCTTTCAGATTTCAAGGGCACTTGGCTCATTCTGTTTTCCCATCCAGCAGACTTCACACCAGTCTGTACAACGGAGTTTATTGCTTTCTCAGAGATCTACGATGAGCTAAAGAAGAGAAACGTAGAACTCTTGGGTTTGAGCGTGGACAGCGTTTCTTCTCATATAGCTTGGATAAGAAACTGTGAGGAGAAGATGGGTGTTAAGATACCCTTCCCCATAATCGCTGACTTGAACAAAGAAGTTGCTAAGATGTATGGAATGATACATCCAGAACAGAGCAAAACTGAGACCGTTCGATGCGTTTTCGTGATTGACCCGGAAAGCAAGATAAGAGCCATGCTTTACTATCCGCTCAGCACTGGCAGAAACATGAACGAGATCTTAAGGTTGATAGATGCCTTACAGACGACCGACAAACACAAAGTGGCCACACCTGCCAACTGGAAGCCTGGGGATCCAGTCGTGATTCCTTCTCCAGCAACAACCGAGCAAGCTGAGGAGAGGCTCAAAGAAGGTTACGAGTGCAAAGACTGGTACCTTTGCATGAAGAAACTCTCAGAGAGTTGATGGCATGCCTTGCGTATCTCCAGACGGAAAGCCCACATCAACTGGAATGGCGTTACTGAAATCCTTAAAGAATGAAGCACTATCTCCTGAAGAGATCACGAGCAAGACCGGTCAACCTTTGTTCCGAGTGAGAAGTGGTCTTCGAGAACTCAAAAACGCCAGATTTATCGAGGAAGCAGAGGATAAATATAGACTCTCTGAGGGTGGAAAAAGAATAGTTCAGTAATATGATAGCGTGGGTATTTGCATTAGACTCTGCCCTAACAGAAACGGTCAAGGGAAAGACAGGTTTGCTGAAGATATTACGGAATAAGATATCACAAGAGACTTAGGAAGACTCCCGGGACCCCGCGCGCTCATGTAACCAGTATGGAGTTTGATAGTTTGGTTCGCAGGTTGATAGTGCATATAGATGATGACCTTGAGAAAGAGATGAGGGCGTACCCTGAAGTGGATTGGGCCCCGATTGTCATAGAAGCAATAAGAAGCTGCCTTATTGGGAGAGAAATCTGCAAGTTCTACGACACTATAGTTGAGAGAGCGATGTTACAAGATAGAAAGCTCCGGTCAAAAACGTCAAGCAAGAAGTCACAGAAATCTCTTTCAAATCCCCCTCGAAGAGTTCGACGTCGAAAGAGTTGAGTTGTGGAAACGGAGATGGTTGCTGAAGATACAGCTAGTCAAGACAACGTCTTGTTTGGAGGTGAAGTGAATGCAGGAAAAGGTTAAGCGAAAGTGCAAAGCTTGCGGAAAATTGTTTGTGCCAGACAACGATTTTCAAGGCTTCTGCTCAGACAGGTGCTACCACGTTTCCAGAGGAGAAATAAAACCAAGTTCTTAGCAGCTCGCGCGTGCTTCAGTTTTCTATTCTTCTACTTTTCGATGGGGGTACTCCGTTCTAGTCGCGGCCTTTTCGACGTTCTCGTCGCGTGCTCCGAGCCTGCACGACTAGTTCTACTTCTTGTATCAGTCTTTCAATTTCTCCCTTTGTATTATAGAAGTAAGCAGAAGCTCGAACCGTGCCAGTCTTGTCTGCAATACTCTTGATCAAAGGCAGTGCACAATGATGCCCTGCGCGAACCATAATCCTTGCTGACTTCTCGAGCTCAAGTGCTACCTCAAGAGGGCGAAGACCGTCAACGTTGAAGCACAGAAGGGCGATCCTTCTTCCACGTTTAGGCCCATAAGTCACCACTCCTGGAATCTGCTCTAAGCCTTTGCTCATGCAGGAGGACAGCTCCTTTTCGTAACTTTCAACGTTTTCCATTCCTACTCCGTTCAAGTAATCGACCGCAGCTCCTAATCCTATGGCTTCTGCGATGGCAGGCGTGCCAGCTTCAAAACGCGCCGAACCCTTGTCCAAAGTGTAGTCACCAACGTTTACATCAACTATCGTGCCTCCGCCAATGTATGATGGTTCAACTTGATCGAGCAGTTCCTGTCTAATGTAGAGCACTCCACAGCCAGTCGGCGCACACATCTTATGCCCACTGAAGGCCAGGAAGTCACAATCAATTCTCTGAACATCAACCTTCACATGTGGAACAGACTGAGCACCGTCTATAACAACATAAGCTCCATGTTCGTGTGCAATTCGCACAATTTTCTCTACGGGTTCTACAGTTCCGAGGACGTTTGAGATATGGGCAATGGCGACAATCTTGGTTCTGTCATCGACGGCTTTTTCAAAATCTGAAGGATTCAAGATGCCATCTTCAAGAGACTCCCGAGGTTCGATCACATTTACTTCTACACCATGTCTCTGCTTAACGCGTAACCACACAATGAAGTTGGAATGATGCTCGATAAGCGTAGTTACCACTTTGTCGCTCTGCTTCCATTTCAAACCATTGGCAACTATGTTTATTCCCTCGGTAGTATTTCGAGTAAAAATGATTTCGTTCTTAGATCTCGCGTTGATGAATTGAGCAATCTTCTCACGAGCCTGCTCATATTCGTATGTTGCTCTTCGAGAGAACTCGTACGGTCCACGTCCAACATTGGCTCTGTAATCACGATAGAACTCCAACATCTTTTGTAGAACTGGTTCGGGGGTCAAAGTGCTTGATGCACTATCAAGATAGATGGCGCCGGTCCGAAGTACAGGAAAATCCTTTCTGATATTCTTCACGTCAAGCAACCAAACACCTATCGTGAAGGTATAGGCTGCTGGCTAAATATCTGTTGGTAAGGCGTTCTCGTTCAATATCAGAGCGCCATTATTACGTTGTCCACGAAATCTCACTTCGTCAAGCTCTTCAGGTCGCAGGCACTGTGAGCATCGTTTTTTGGCGGTTCCTGGAGCATAAGCCGACATGTAGGCCATTTAGTCGACAAACGCTTATACGCATGCAAACTGAACAGATACTGGGAAGCATGAGAATGCCCGTATGTTCCCCCTAGACCATGTCTACGAAATCTACATTGGAATAGCATCGATGAAAAGTGGAGAGTTTACACTGGATCAGCTGGTTCGAATAATCAATGAGAATAGGGAAAAAAGAGCCGAAAACCGAAGAGTCTCCAGTGACAGTGTGAACCGCATTCTGGCAAAACTGTGGCTGCCTTTGGACGTACAAAAAACACTTTCGGGCAGATGGAAAACTGGCACCGGCCCTATCCGGGGAATAGTCAGTATGTGGCCCGAAACCGTAGACAGGATCATAAAAGAAGGGCAAATCGACGCTGCATCACTAGACATTGACAAATGGTTGGGATTGGCAGACGAGCCTACGACTCACAAGGCTTACATATGCTATCCGTACCTTGATGACCCTTTGAGACGCTCTATCGAACTGCTCATAATTCTGATTCATATCTATCCAAAAGCCAAGAAACTATTTGTTCCAATTACTCCTCACGAAAGGTACTGGCGCCTCGAAGAAAGGATGGGCAGAGAAATAGCTTTGTCCAAATGCGCTGAACTGGTGAAAAAATGCGATTTTCTGCTCTATTGCCTGAAAAATGAGGATCCGCCAAGCCCTGGGATGGAACAAGACATAGCAGTAGCAAGAAGTGAAAGATTGGAAATTGTCCCAATCGAGAACATCATCGATTGCTACCCCGATATTCCGCAGATCATGAGAAGATGCGGCCTATCGGAATTTTCCTAGGAATAGAACACGGTTCAGAAATAGAGAATAGAGTGTGAGATCCGATAATTATAATGCAAGTTCTCCTTTGCCAATTCAAGTGAAGATGTCTCTCGAAACCTGTGTGCGCTCTCTGAACCTTTGCCCATTCGGAATATAGCTCCTTTCCATGATTTCCAACGTTGTCCATTCCACGAGCGCCAAAATCCCCTTTTTGTAGTGGCGTGGGCCCGATAACATAACACTAATCTGGTGATGTTCCATAAACGATTCCCCTTTTTCTCATGTGTACGATAAACCTATTAGAATGGGCAGTAGTATACCCGCCTTGTTGTAGAGGAAGGATGGCATGCCGACCTATGACAAGAACAGCCTTCTGGAGATTGGAGAGAAAAATGAGCGAGCTGAGTTAGACTGTTTAAGAAAATTCATTCGCATTCCAACTTGCTATTACAAGAAGCACGACGTGAAACCCATTATTACTCAGATGAGTAAGGAATTCGAAACTAGAGGATACAATGTTCAGACTTTTTCAACTGGTGGTGCACCTGTAGTTGTGGCTGATTTAGATCGAGGCATGAAGAAGACTTTGCTGTTCTATAATCACTATGACGTTCAGCCTGAAGAGCCATTAGACGCGTGGGAGTCTCCACCGTATGAACTGTCTATGAGAGAAGAGAGATTATATGGAAGAGGGGTGCTTGACAACAAAGGTCCTCTTGTTGCCAACTTGTTTGGGATTCAGGACGCGTTTGAGGCGGGTTATGAACCCAAATGCAACATAAGGTTTGTTGTCGAAGGTGAGGAGGAGGCGGGCAGTATACATCTTGAGGAATTCTGTAAAGCCCATCCGAATCTGCTAGAATCTGATGGATGTGTTTGGGAGTGGGCAAACGCTGTTCCAAATCAGCGAAGCAAAGTGTATGCTGGAGTGAAGGGTGATGCTTACTTTGAGCTGGATACGAAGGGTTTCTGCAAAGATGCGCATTCGGGTGACGCGCCCATTGTGGTCAACCCAGCTTGGAGACTGGTTTGGGCTCTGTCAACTCTGAAGAATGAGAAGGAGGAGATTCTGATCGACGGTTTTTATGATGATGTTGTCCCTCCGAAAAAAGAAGAACTCGAATTGCTTGCGAATTATCCACCGGAGCAGATTGAACAATACAGAGAATTGTATAAAACAGAAAAGTTGCTTCTTGGAAGAGAAGGAACGAAATTCTGGAAGGAGCTGATCTTCAGTCCAACATGCTCAATATGTGGGTTGTCGGCAGGGTGGGAAGGCCCTGGCTCAAAAACAGTCATAGGAAAGGAAGCCATGGCAAAGGTGGATTTCAGGCTTGTGCCCAACCAAAGAGCGGAGAAGATACTGCAGCTATTGCGAAGGCACTTGGATAAGCACGGATATTCTGATGTTGAACTGAAGCTGTTTGAAGGTTATGAACCTAGCAGAACGGCAATTGATCATCCATTTATCCAGCTACTGGCGAATGTCGCCAAGGACTTCAGTGGCCAAGAGCCGATTCTTATTCCTTCCCATCAGGGGTCTGGACCTGCATACCTGTTTGGTTCCCATACCCCTTGGGCTATGTGTGACATCTTCGACCCTGAGACCAACCTTCACGCGCCGAACGAGAGCATGAGACTCCTAGACTTTAGGTACATGACTGCCTTCATTGCGGCTATTGCTGTCCAGCTTGGTAGAACCTGACGCAACTATGATGTGGATAATAAGATTTGAACGTACTTGGTCCTGCGACAATAGCCCCTAAAGAGACCGTTGAGCACATGCGTAACTCTGCTAACACAAATCCCTGAGCGCCGATTTGAGGATAAGCATGAAGAAAGTGATAGAAGCAAGGGACGTAGCAAAGAGTTGCGGCGCGCCCGTAATTAGTTTTAGCCGTATTTTAGCCGCGTTTGCTCATCTGTTAATACATGCTTGATTTTTTTCTTCCAGTCTGGCGAGTCCCAAGTTCCCAAAGCAGTATGAGTAATGTAATAGCTTTGTGGAATCGGATGTGTCCCAATCACGACATCTACGCCATATTTCTGTTTGACGAACTTGTCGAAATGGCCGATGTGTGGGCAGGGAGGATAACCAACTAGCATTCCTGTGGCAAAATGGACAATTTCGGCGCCATTTTTCTTCATTTCTTCAATGCAATACTCGATGTTTCCACCGGGGCATCCTCCACAGGTGGTGTACCCTATTAGCTCCACTTCGTGGTTTTTGTAAGGGCCAAAAGCGCCTTCTCTGTTTCTTAATGCTCTGAGACATTTGCCTCCTGTGCAGGTATGGTAACGGTCACAGATGATTATACCGATATTTTTCTTTTGTCTGGTCATGTAAGTCACGTTCATTTGCTGTTCGATACTTTTATTTATCACTTGCCAAGAGAGAATGGTTGTTCTAATACACAACTAATGGCAAAGTAGTTGTATCCCATCATGCTGATGAGTCAACAATAAGAACGGGGCCGACTAGAAGCTTGAAGCTCCAAAAAGGCAAAACAGTGAAGCTGAAGAGACTAATCGCTTTAGGAGTTTCACTATTCAATTTTCTCGATTGTTATGGCCTTGACAGGACAAGCTTCGGCAAGCTGCTTGACGCGATCGTAGATGTCCTTAGAGAAAACTCCCACAGATACACCTTCTCGGTGCTGGCTTAGCAGTTGTGATAGAGTCTTTGCGTGAGTAGGACATTGCCCAGTTGATGTCCCACAGTCAACGCACCGATCTCTATTGATGGTAACTTTGTATTTTGTCATATGAATCTCGTTTACCACAACTGAAATTCAAAGAACATGCCCAACTTCCTCTATCTGGAAAAAGCGTATCAGCGTCCTTCACCATTAGCCTTCATTCTACTCGCAGTTTTCCTCATGTAATATGTGTTTCCTTCATATTCAAGCTCTCTGAGTTTGCCTTCTTGCAATAGCTTGTGCACAATTTGCCAGTCCTTATTTGCCTTTTCTAGCAACTTTTCCACCGCTTCTTTACGCATAGGATGCACCGCCGTTATGCTCAGCAAATCCTCTTCTACCTCTCCTGTAAAAGCGAAGGCATCGCCTTCATAACCTATCAAATATTCAACTCTATCTATGCCAAGTTTTTCAGAGAACACTTGAAAAGCTCTGTTCACTGCCTCTTCTTTTGGCGGTCTAACCCAATTCTCAGCTGGAGGTCTCGTCGGAACGGCAATGTACGCCCTATTTAGCCTTTCTAGGCTTTCCAAAAAGCCTGCAATCTTCTCAAACTCGTTCCCGTAATCCACGCTGTCTACAAGCATCGTTTCGCTAATAATTGTTCCTTTGAACTCTTTTGCGAATGTGACCACACCTTCCATGACAAGATCAAGTCTCAAATCTTTCCAAGGTCTGTTTACCCTTCTCCATATTCTGTCACTTACAGCATCCATTTTTAGAGACACCATGTCTGCTTTCCGCAGATTCTGTCTTACGTCTCTTCGCCAAATAAGTGAAGCATTAGTCAAAACAGCCACTCTTATTCCAGTCTGCTTTAGAAGAGATATCTCGCTACCAAGGTTAATGTCTAAGGTTGGTTCACCATCTGAAGCAAAAGTCAAATAGTCAACAGTCTCGCTTCCCAGGCTTGCCCTTTGAATCTTCTTTTTCGCCTCCGCGACGATTTTTTCTGGCTTGTGAAAAATTCGTCTTTCGCAAGTCATGTTTGTAGTCTTTCCCACTTGACAGTAAACGCATGAATATGAGCAGTTTTTTGCGGGAATATTGTTTATTCCTAGACTTCTGCCCAAACGCCTCGAAGGAACAGGACCGAAAACCAACGTTTCTATCGTCTGCAAGTCTTTAACTTCCACAAGTCAAAGCTGAAACAGTTCTTTCCCACATCTCCATTATTTTTTTGGTGACTTCGCTTTCAGGTGCGTATTCAACAATAGGCTTTTCGTTAACCATGGCTTCCGTGACCGCCTGGTTGAAGGGTATTTTTCCAACGACCTTAATTCCATTCTCGGCACAAAAGTCGACAATTCTCTTCGTATTTTCGTCGTTGATGTCATGCATGTTTATGCAGACAAGAGGTCGCACATTGAAATGCCCTAACAAACTCAACACTCGTTCGAGGTCGTGAATTCCCGACATTGTCGGTTCTGTAACGATTAAACCCGCGTCTACTCCGGTAACCGAAGCTATTACTGGGCAACCTATTCCAGGGGAACCATCAATTATGACGAGATCGGCATGTTCTTTTTCAGCCAACATTTTTGCATTTTGCCTGACCAAAGTCACAAGTTTTCCCGAATTCGATTCTCCAGGGGTCAACAATGCGTGAGCCATAAAACCATACTTTGTCTCTGAAATGTAAGCTTGTCCGGAAACACGTTCGGTCAATGTTATTGCACTTACTGGGCAGACAAAACTGCAGACACCACAACCTTCACACGAAATAGGATCAATTTGCAGGTTTTCTGTTATTGCACTGAAATTACATTTCTCTTGACATAGACCGCACTTCGTGCATTTTGTTTCGTCAATTGTTGCCAGTTTTGACCCTCTGAACTCTTGTGTTCTGACTATTTTCGGATGCAGAAGCATGTGCAAATCAGGCGCATCTACATCGCAGTCGGCCACAACTGCATTTCGGACTAGGTCTGCAAAAGAGGCAGTTACTGTTGTCTTACCCGTGCCTCCTTTTCCGCTTAAAACAGTAAGTTGCTTCATTTATTGACAAGCTTCCTTACAGTGTTGAAAAGAGTCTGAAACTTTGCTTTCCATTCAGGCATTTGTTGGCTGAAAGGTATGCCTCTGGAATAGAGCTCTGCTATTTTTCTCGCATACGGAATTTCAAGTAATATTGGAATACTTTTTTCTTTGCAGTATTCATAGACTCTATTATCGCCAACACCTGCACGATTAATTACGATGCCGGAAGGGATTCTCATGTTTTCTAAGACTTGAATCATTATCTTCAAATCGTGAAGGCCAAAAGGCGTTGGTTCTGTTACAAGAATACAGAAGTCGCTATCTTTGACGGTTTGTATGACTGGACATGAAGTTCCTGGCGGGGAATCAAGAATCACGTTTTTATCTTTTCCAATATGCCTTTTGACTTCCCTTATAACTGGGACAGACATTGGTTCGCCAACTTCAAGCTCTCCATATACTAACTCCAGATCATCTGTTGAACCAAGCTTCAAAATTCCAATCTTGTGCTGATGTTCGGTGATTGCCTCTTTGGGACAGACAAGAGCACATCCACCGCAACTGTGACACAGGTCTGAAAAAACCAGAACTTTGTCTGAACCTACAAAAAGGGCGTTATATTGGCAAAAATGGGCGCATTTTCCACAGTGGTCACACAATTTCTCATTCACGGTTGGAACAGTAACAGTGACCGCTTGGGTTTGGCTTATCTTTGGGCTTAGGAAAAGGTGAGCATTTGGCTCCTCAACATCGCAGTCAATAAGTTGAGCATTGTCAATTGAAAGCGCCATGTTTACGGCTACAGATGTTTTTCCCGTTCCTCCTTTTCCGCTAGCTACTGCGACTATCATAGGCGTAACCAGTTCAGACCAGCTTCTCTGGAAAGACTGGGTCAGGTTCTCTTTTGTGATTCTATTATGTCCTTATGATAATCACTGTAAAGCGCTATCACTGGATTGTGACCTAGCAGGCGATCTTTGACTATGAGTGTTGTGACTGGAGCCTTCGAGTTCATGGTAAAAAGCATGTCGTGCCCAATGCATAGACCAACAATTGCATTGATGTCGGTTCCCACATTATTTAGAAGCTGTGCTTGAAGAACTGGATTGCAGCCTGCCTCAAATCTTGAAGCACTGCCAATCTTGTGTTCCTTGGCAACTCCTAGCTTTGTCTTGTCAATACCACCGCACTTGCACAAAACTGAAGCAGTAGCTAACCCAGACTTTTCCAGTGCTTTGACGATTCTTGCCGCTTCGTCACGCATGCCAGCGCAAAATGCTATCCCGATCATTTGCGCATTAATTAGCTTGCTGAACTCGATTAGTTCTTTGATTCTAGGGCGTACGGCCATGCACACGCCTCTGACCCATTCGTACGCCTCTTTCTCTGTTACGGTGGCTGGTATGTAGATTTTTCTGATGTCATCTTGCCTATACCTCTTTGTCACAGCTTTGATTACGTTTTCGTTTATCTTCATTGGACAGAATCTGGGAAGAGCGTCTTTGTTGATTTTGTCAGTAGACATGCGTTGGCAAAAGGTCTCTGAACACTTTGCACATTGAGGCGATACCGCCGTTTTTTTGCTCCCCTTTCCACTACTTGGATGTTCAAGTTCTCTCATAAGATGCTATCGCCTTCCTTAATGTTCTCATTACAAGCTCAATGCAGTCTATTTTTGGATCAGGCAGACCACCAAGCTCGTTGAGCACATCCTCTTCGGTTATCTCCTTGGCTCCTTCAATCGCTTTGCCTTTTAGAAGATTGGTCATAGCTGAAGCTGCAGTAGCAACACCTGGACAACCTAGAGATTGGAATTTCGCGTCTTTTATGACGTGGTTTCCGCCTAAGGCCAAGTATAGTCTGACCACATCTCCGCAAGGACCAGTGTAAGTTTCGACTATGTCGGGCTTTTCTAACACGCCCACGTTGACTCTGTTTATGTATAACTCGATAGCTTTGTCGGAATATCCAGATTCTCTTAGCAATTCAAGTTCTTCCTCAGTTGCTTTCTTTTGCACTTCCTCACGTCCGTTCGATTTTGCTGCAAACGCAGTGTTTCCTAGTGGTGTTGCGCGTGATGACAGCCTTCAGTAAGTTCTTGAAGCGTGTCTGCTTTATATGCAGCTACGTTGCCTGCCACTGTATTGATTTCAGCCTTTAAGACGGCAACACCAGCATCTTGAAAAGCGCTTAAGCCTCTAGGGCCCATTCCATATACTATTATCGCGTTTGGCTTCAGTTTCACAATGTGATCATGGCTTTGCCCCATACCGCCAGCATGTTCACCGACATTTGGCACTGTTTTTACATTTGAAACATTTCCACTCTCGTCGAGTTCAACGACAGCGAAGTAGGGTGCTCTTCCAAAATGCTCGGCTACCTGCGCAGCTAAGCCACTTTCGTCCACTACTGGAATTACAATTCTAGATCCCATTACGTCACCTCCTTTTTTCTTAGCTCCCGAGATCTTGAGTTTTGCGCCATCTCTTCAAGCGCCTTACTGTTCACGTTTTCTAAGTGCCCCATTGTCCTCGTCCTCTACCACGTCCTCTACCCATACCGAAATGTCCACTGACAGTTGGTGCGCCAGTCTCTCCTAATTCGCCTCTCTTGTATTTCTCAACAACTTCTCGTATCGTTCCAGAAGCACCTGTCACGATTTTTATGCTGGCGGCTGACAAAGCTTGAAACGCATTTGGACCGACATCTCCAGTTATGAGCACTTTAGCACCTTTGCTCGCTATGGTTTGAGCTGCTTGGATTCCAGCACCGCCCGTTGCGTCAGAAGCCATGTTCGGAACTGCCTCAAATTGCATGTTTTCGGAGTCTACAATCACAAGGTATGGGCATCTGCCAAACCTTGGGTCTATCGGGGAGTCTAGGCTGTTTGATGTTGCTGACACGCATATTTTCATTCAGTCTCACCTTTCAAGAGTTTTCACCAATTTCTTATTATGATCGTATATGGAGGCTTGGAGTGGCATCTGACCGCGCCCGACCTTCAAGACGGGTGATTGGGTTTATGGTTATCGCCCTTGTATTCATTTCTTAGTTCCTCGTTCAGGTACACTCGGCTTAGGCGGGCTTTCTGATCGCTCTTTTCGCTCCAAGAAACGTTCGATTTTCTTGACGATTTCCTGAAATGCCTTTGTTGCAGGAGAATCGAAATGTTCGATTATGAAGGGCACTCCGTTATCAGAGGCACGACAAACTTCGGGATCTATTGGAATTCGTCCCAAGAAAGGAACAGACAAATCATCTGCTATCTTTTTTCCTCCTCCTGCCTTAAAAATGTCGATATCCGTTCCGCATTTTGGGCAGACGAAGCCGCTCATGTTTTCGATAACGCCGATGACGGGAATGCCCAGTTTCCTAGAGAAGGTCACCGCTTTCTTGACCACGATCTGTGAGACCTCTGAGGGTATGGTGACTATCACTACTCCATCCATTTCGGGGATAAGCTGCATGATACTTAGTGGCTCGTCGCCGGTTCCTGGTGGAAGGTCTATAAAGAGAAATTCGAGTTCTCCCCAAACGATATCCGATAGGAACTGACTGATCGCCTTCATCTTCAAGGGGCCACGCCAGATGACTGGTGATTCATCGCTTGGAAGCAAAAAGTCCATGGACACCACCTTGATTCCCATAGGACCTAATGCGGGAGAGAAACCTGCAGGACTGGTTAGAAGCCTCTGCCCATGTAAGCCGAGCATCTTCGGCACGCATGGGCCAGTTATGTCGGCGTCAAGAATGCCAACATGATTAGCATATCCATGCACTGCAAAAGCCATTGCTAGATTCACTGTCACAGTGCTTTTGCCCACGCCACCTTTGCCGCTTATAACTGCTATCTTGCGCTTGATCATACTCATTTTAAGCTTAAGTCTCTGTTCTTCTTCATACTTCTCTTTTCTTGGGTCAGTGCGTTCATTAACCTCTGAACAAGAATCATGTTTTCCTTCGCATTCTCCATTCATGTCTATCTTCTCTTATCGTGATTGCCGTGTTATGTTCATCATAATGTGAAGAAATAGTTTAATAGGTAAACCATATTAATACTTTACGTTTAGAAAATAAACAGGTGTAGCGTTTGGACGAAGTTGATCGAAAAATAATCGAACAGCTTCAGCTAGATGGCCGAAAGACGTTGGAGGAGCTGTCTAAGACTGTCGGATTCACAAGTATGGGCATCAGAAAAAGACTGCAGAAACTCCTGGAACAAGACGCCATCAAAATCTCAGCCTTGCTCAATCCGTTCTTCTTCAACCTTTCGCCAGCCATTATGTTGCTCGAGATGGAAAGTGCCGAGGCAATGCAGAATCTTCTCAACCGGTTCAGAGACTGCCCTAGGGTGATCAACATTTTCAAGACGATGGGAGGTTTCAACCTCATTGCTTTAGTCGTGGCAGAAGATCGGGACACTCTCGAAAGCATATCTTTGGAGAAATGCTCCCTAAGAAGTGGCGAAGGAATACGCAGATCAGAATTCTATTCGATCGGTGATGTTTACTTCTCTCACTTCCTTCCAGTGAGAGAGTACCTTACTCACAAGGACAGAACCCTCACACCCTGCAACATAGATTGCAGACCCTGCCCTAGATATCAGAACAAAAAATGCGTAGGTTGCCCATCCACAAGCTACTACAGAGGAACACTATGACAGATGTATTCCCAAGGATGAAGGGTATGGTATGAAGCCCAGCCAAACAGCTACGCTGAAAGAGGTTGATAGCGTAGAGATAGTGAGCTTGATAGACAACTCGATCGACTTCCTGTCATCAATCGAAAAAGAAGGAGTCCAACAGGTCCGAGAGTGGGTGAAAGAAAGAAGAGGAGACGAATGGTTTGAAGAGCATTTTCGTCCACCCATGGCTGAACACGGCTTTTCAATGCTTGTCCGCGTCTTTTGTGACAAAAAGATGCACGAAATACTGTTTGACACCGGAGGCAGTTCTGAAGGCACCGTGACTAACGCAAGCAGAATGGGAATAGACCTCTCGGATATCGGATCCATCGTTCTGTCCCATGGTCACTACGATCATTTCGGGGGCCTACTAGCAGTTTTGAAGGTCGTCAACAAGGAAAATCTATCGATTATCGTGCATGAAGATATGTTCAAGACAAGGGGTGTAGCTGATCTTCAAGGAAAAACAAGAATTCATCCCGATTTTCCCTCAGATAGTCAGGTGAAGCCAGCAAGATACATTCGGACAAAAAAACCATACTTCCTAGCTGACAACACGATACTTGTTACAGGTGAAATTCCTCGCAAAACAGGCTTTGAAAAAGGATTTCCACAACACCGAGTTCTAACCAATGGTGAGTGGTTGCCCGATCCAAGGATTATGGACGATAGAGCACTCGTGATAAAAGTCAAGCAAAAAGGCCTAGTACTAGTATCTGGCTGTGCACACGCAGGCATAATCAATACTGCACTCTACGCACAAAAAACCGCAGGGTTCAACAAGATACATGCCTTAGTCGGAGGTTTTCACTTAGCTGGAAAAGAGTTTGAATGCAGGACTGATCAGACAGTCAGAGAACTGAAACTGATAAATCCCTCAATCCTTGTGCCTTCACACTGTACCGGTTGGAAGGCTATCTTCGAGTTTGTACACGCAATGCCTGAAGCTGTGGTTTGGAACAGTGTGGGCAACCTGTACAGATTTTGAATGCTCGCGCGCGCGAATCCTGACGTGATAATAGCTGCTGTTGAACCAGTTGAGTCTCCAGTGATGTCTGGAGGAAAATCTGGCTCGCATCGAATAGAAGGCATTGGAGATGGCTTTGTGCCCGACATTGTCAGACGAGCGGAAAACCTAGTTGATGAAGTCATAACAATTCGAGACGAAGATGCCATAAGAATGACGCGCCGACTGATAGTAGAAGAAGGGTTATTTGTGGGCATTTCTTCAGGTGCAAACGTGCTTGCAGCCATGAAGCTGGGAAAGAAGCTGGGGAAAAGGGAAAGTAGTTGTAACAGTCTTGCCTGACAATGCTTATAGATATTTCAGCACTGATCTTTTCAAAGATATTTAGTATTTCTTTTTCATTTCCCAGATTCCACCATTTTCTGCAACCAAGCGTCCAGAGTTCTTCACGTCTACGTTGCTGAGCAAGAGGAAAAGCTTTGAAAAGCCCGAAAAAACCCTCGAATAAGGCGCTCTGCATGGAAAAGCTCACGCTGGCTCTTCTATGAAACCCATGAAAGAGGCAAATTGAGACCTATCGCTACGTGAGTCAATATTTAAATAATTTGACGAGTCTACTATTATTGAAGGGCTGAAAGTGGAGGCAAGAAGCGAACTAGTCGGCAAATGCGGAATCTTTTGCGGTGCTTGCAGACTCTACATTCTAACGAAGTGCAAGGGGTGTTTTGGCCTTCTCGCCGAAAAAGACGCCAAATGCTCCTTCTACAAGTGCGTAGAAAACAAAGGAATAAATTCCTGTGGCAGATGTCAGGATTTCCCATGTCTGGAACACTATGGTTCAGGACAAGTGTACGCGAAGAAGAAGCTGCTCGATTGGAAAAAACGGGAAGTCGTAGGGCGCGCGCGTTAGATCTCTGAAAACACTTGGGATTAGCTGAGGCTTCAGTTTTCTGAACGATTCTTGACTGTTATGTATTCTCATCTTGAACTTGAGCCAGTCCAATCCTTGAAATAGCATCAGATCAGTCGTAACTCGAATTTGCACGAATATTCGGATCATACGAAGCGCGCTAGGCTGTTGCTAAATTCTGAAGATTGACATTTTCTTGCTCTGGTGCGGTTTGAACATACGTACATGGTATGGAGAAGCCTGAGAGTTCTTGTCTCATTCTGTCTCGACTGAACTTGGACGACATTGAGCAAGTCGTAAAAGAAGCCTATCATCGGAAAGGCCCAGGAAGACCTCCGAGAAAACCGATGGGCGTGTTCAAAGCGTTGATAGTGAAGAGGCTTCAGCAAGTACCCAGTGACAGAGAACTGTACCGCCGGTTATGGAACGACCCTGAACTGATGGAAGTCTGCGACATTGAAGATCACCAGAAGCCGTACCATCCTTCACAGTTCACGCGTTTTAGGAACCGTGTTGGGCCGAAAAGACTGGAGAGGATCATGAAGAAGATGATCACGAAGCTGTTGAAGAGTGGAGTGATTAGCGGTGAGACAGTGTTGATGGATGCCACCTTTGTTAAGGCTCACAGCAGGCGTGACCCGCACGATAACTCTTGTGGAAGCTCAGATCCTGAAGCAAGGGTGGGCAGAAGCGGCAAAACTTTCGAGCTTGGCTACAAGCTGCACGTTGCTGCAGACTCAAAATCTGAGTTGCCAGTGGCGATTATCGTGGCTCCTGCCAACGAGAACGAGAAGAAACACGCTTCCAAGCTCTTTGACAAAGCTTTGAGGACAACGGAGGAGCGGATGAACACGATCGTGGCTGATTCACAGTACTCGAGCAGAGAGCTGAGAGATCAGATCCACGAGCACGGAGTGAGAGCGGTGATTCCTTATCCTGCAAATCAACGTCGAAGCGAGAAGAGGTTGTTGAGAGTGGACAGATACTTCAGGACTCACGGTCCCACACGTGAAACAAGGATTTACCGGCAAAGAGCAGCGGTAGAGCGGATGAATTCAAGACTGAAGGAACACTTAGGTCTCAACAAGCACAGGGTCAGAAGCCTCAGAAACATTGCCATTCACGCTTTGCTCTGCATAATCGCCATGCTTCTCACAGCGTTGGCAGCATTAAAGCTGAACAAAACGGAGAAAGCCAGATGCATAACCCTGCTCGGAAGGTGACTATTAATTGACACAAAGGAGGTGATTTAGCAACAGCCTAGCGCGCACATCGCAGAGAGAGGCCGCGAGTCTCTCTAAGATATGCGATCGAGAAATTGCCACTGGAGTTCAAGAAAGAAGCGATGAAAGAGTAACCCGTGATCTTAGGAGGACACTTCTTCTTCCTTTGCTTTGAGTTTCTCAAGATTCAGGAGCCTGTACTTGCGGTTCTGCGTGTCAATTATCTCATTTTCAAACAGCTTGCGCAGAGACTTGAAGGCCTTCTTTTCTGTCTCTCCAGTCTTCTCAGTGATCTCTGCAAGCGTCAACTCTTTCCCGGCGCTCTTCAACGCTGAGACAACTAGTTCATCAGTTTTGTTCAGTTTTACCATGAAATCCATCTCAGTCAGCAGTGCGTGCTTGGGTTTGCTGTCTATGTTTCGTTCTATTATTAAAAATTGTGTCCGTCATCTCTTAGGTCGTATCAATGCTCCCGCAAGCTGCGCATGACTTTCATACGAAATGCCTGCTCCAGAGAATGCTCTGCACTCTTGCTCGGGCATTTTGGATAGTTTTATATTTTCCTGCTCACAAAAAGTCGAGTATGTTGCTTTTGCTGGAGGTGAGAATGAATGGCGAAGAAAGGTGAGAAGTATAAGTGTGACGAATGTGGTCTCGTTGTGATGGTCGACGATCCTTGCGGTTGCTCTGCATGCGACCTCATATGTTGTGGGGAGCCGATGAAACCCGTCAAGGAAGCGAAAGCGAAGCCGAAGCCAAAAACTAAACCCAAAGCCAAACCCAAAGCCAAAAAGTAGATAGCCTCAGTTGTCTCCAAGACTATACAGACTTTTTCCAAGCTGCTCTCAGCGCGGCAACGAATCCCTCTTCATCTTTTGCTATCCTCTTTTTCACTTCCTTCCAAGTCTGGGGACAGTTCTTGTATCGCACTGCCACGATTTCATGAATCGTTCTGTCAAGTTCTTTCCTGTTCTCGCCTGTGACTTCGATTCCTGCTTTCTGGAAAATTCCCTTGAGATGCCTGAAATAGCAAGTCATGATTGATTACTTCGACGAAAGCAACTGGAAACGTCCGTTTTATAAAGTTTCAATCCATATTGCCTTCCAATATTGTTGATTCATAACAGTTATCGTCTTCTTGACAGAATAGCTTCTTGATGTTCGAGTTGAAGAAGAAGCTCCTAGTCTTTTTTCTCACCCTGACGATCTTGTCTACGCTCGTTTATCATGTAGAAGCATCAACCATGAATTTCACTGTGCACGGTGGTGAAGATGCAGTGAAGCCGTTGAGCCTCGCTGTTGAAGATCGCGTAATGATAAAGTTCACAGTGTTGGGCGGCGAAACTGGTGACATGCTAAATTTCTATGTTTCCTATCCGAATGGGACAATTAAAGTTGTATACGACGATGTGGGTATTCTCAATTATCAGTTCGTCTGCGACCGAGAAGGCGAATACACCCTGCATTTCTCCAATGTCAATTCAGCAGAAGACAAGCTAGTGAGCCTAGACTACGAGGTGCAACACTACATTCTCGGGATGCCGCAAATGCTATTTCTGACAATGGTGATTGTGTTGATCTGCGTTGCTATGGTTGCCGTGTTTATTTTGATGGGAAAACGCCATTAACAATCAGGTTCTGATTAATCAAGTGCATCGAACACTTTCCACAGACCATGCAAATCATTTATACCCATTCACCACAAATATCGACTCAAAGTGAGAAACGTGCTAGTCGCAAACAAGGATTTGCTTGTAGCTGCCAGACAGAAGGCCTACGCTGTCGGCGCGTTCAACGTCAACAACCTTGAGGCTGTGCTGGCTGTGGCTGAAGCCGCAGTGGAGGAGAAGTCGCCTGCTATTATTGCTGTCACGCCGAGCGCCATCAAATACGCTGGTTTGGGCTACATATCTGAAATAGCCAAAATCGCCGCGCAGTCTGCGCCTGTACCGATGTCTCTGCATTTAGACCATGGCGAAGACTTCGAGACTGCTTTCAAATGTGTAGGAGTTGGTTTCACGTCTGTTATGATTGATGGATCACATCTTGGTTTTGAAGATAACATTGCTTTGACAAAACGTGTAGTTAATATTGCGCATCCGAAGGCCGTTTCGGTTGAAGCAGAGCTTGGAAGATTGGCTGGCATTGAAGAAAAAACGGTTGAAGAAAAAGACGCGATTCTGACTGATCCGAATGCGGCAAAGGAATTCGTGGACCGCACTGGTGTTGATGCGCTCGCGGTTGCAGTGGGCACGTCTCATGGGGCTTACAAGTTTAAGGCTGAACCCAAGCTTGACTTTGACAGGTTGAAGCTTATTCGTGAGAAGATTGGTGTGCCGCTTGTATTGCACGGAGCGTCAAGCGTGCCAGCATGGATAATCGAGAAAGCCAGTAAGTATGGTGCTCGGCTTGAGGGGGCAAAGGGTATTCCTGAAGAGCATATTCGAAAAGCGATTTCACTGGGAATATCGAAAATAAACATTGACACTGATCTGCGGTTGGTCTTCACTGCTACTGTGCGTGAGGTTCTGATGAATTCGCCGAAAGAGTTTGATCCGAGAAAGATTTTGGGTCCGGCCAAAGAGGCCATGAAGCAAGTTGTGAAGGGGAAGATGCAGTTGTTTGGCAGTTCAGGAAAATCATTCTGAGGTAGTGATGCGTATGAAAGTTGGAGTTCTGAGCGGTGGTGGCGATGCGCCAGGCATTAATGCTGTCGTGAGGGCGGTCGTGAGAAAGGGAATCCAGAATTATGGCTACGAGATTGTTGGAATAAAAGACGGCTGGCATGGGCTTCTTGACAACGACTTTCTGCTTTTGGATCTGAAGTCTGTGTCCGGTATTCTTCCTCGCGGAGGCTCCATTCTTGGAACCTCTAGGACTAATCCTTTCAAGACTAAAGAGGGCCCGGAAGCAATATTGAAGAACGCCAAGAAGGCTGGAATCGGAGCTGTCGTCGCTATCGGCGGCGATGATACCCTTGGCGTCGCTTTGAAAATGACTGAATTGGGCCTCAACTGCGTGGGCGTGCCCAAGACGATCGACAATGACTTGTCTGGAACTGATTACACTTTTGGCTTCAACACGGCCGTCACGATAGCTACTGATGCGCTTGACAAGCTTCACACGACCGCTGAAACACATCACAGGGTCATGATCCTCGAAGTCATGGGCAGGTACACAGGCTGGATTGCGCTTGAAGCAGGATTAGCCGGCGGCGCTGACGTCATTCTGATTCCAGAAAAACCGTTCAACATAAACGAAATCTGTGAATGCATCAAAAGCAGACAGAAGCGGAGCAGAAACTTTAGTCTAATCGTTGTCGCCGAAGGAGCCAAGCCAAAAGGTGGGGAGGAAGTAGTCTATAGTGAAAGCGTTGACGAGTTTGGGCACATCCGCTTGGGCGGTGTGGGCTATTATCTTGGAAAAGAAATCGAAAGATGTATGCATATAGAGACCCGTGTCGTGGTCTTAGGTCATCTGCAGCGCGGAGGTTCGCCGACGGCGTTTGACAGGATTTTGGCCACGCAGTTCGGCATAGGCGCCATAGACCTTGTGCACGAAGGCAGGTTCGGATACATGGTCGGCATCAAAGGAAACAAGATAGTTTCGGTGCCATTGAAAGACGTGATTGGCAAGAGAAAGACGGTGGACTTGGAGCTTTACAAGATAGCCAGCGTGTTCTTCGGTTAGTTCAGCTACGTTGCCAGCTCTTTGGCAAGTTTCAATAAACTCAAGTCTAGGGGTTTCTCTTTCTCACACGATTCCTTAAGGTCTATGCTTGTTATCTTTCCGTTTTGCAGTCCGACTACTCTGCTTCCTTGCCCGTCAACTAGCAACTCGACAGCTTTCTCTGCAAACAAACTCGCCAAAATCCTGCTTCTAGCTGTCGGGCTTCCTCCTCTCTGAGCATAACCCACGATGCTGAGCCTGACTTCGGATCCTGTGTTTCTTTCAATGCTTCTTGCAAGCTTTCGAGTGTCTCCAACTCCTTCTGCGGCGACAATTATGCTGGACTTCTTTCCTTTTGCGGTGTTCTGTTTCAGGATCCTGAAAATGCCTTTTTCTTCATATATCTGCTCGGGAACCAGAATTATCTCGGCTCCCACCGTGATTCCGACGGTTGATGCGAGAAAGCCTCTCGTTCTGCCCATTACTTCGACTATGAAGATTCTTTCGTGAGAAATTGCTGTGTCACGGATCTTATCGATCTCTTCAACCGCCGTATTCACCGCCGTATCAAAGCCTATGGTCTCGTCAGTTCCGTAGACGTCATTGTCGATCGACGCTGGCACACCAACGATCAATGTGTCAGTCTGTCGGCTTAATCTCAATGCTCCATGCATGGAGCCGTTGCCACCTATCACAATGAGACCGTCGATCTTGTTTTTCGCGAGGGTCTTAGCGGCTCTCTCTACCACTTCTTTGCGTTTGAACTCGGGACATCTTGACGTTAGAAGTATCGTGCCGCCTAGCTGTATGATGCCGCCGACGGATCGTCGAGTCAGAGATCTAGACTCGTTTGTTACGAGTCCTTCCCAGCCTCTTTCAAAGCCTACAACCTGCAAGTTTCTTGCTTCTGCAATCCTTGTAACTGCCCTAATGGCGGCGTTCATGCCAGGCGCGTCTCCGCCGCTTGTGACTATGCCAATTTTCTTCAGTGTTCGTTTCTCCTTTGCGGGATTGTTTGGTCATTCATACCGTGTTAGCGTTTGCTCAAGATAAATCTGATCTTGCTCGGTCATTGAAAAGCTAAAAGTCGCGTTCAGCCTCCGTGAAGATTCGAGGCCCGTGCGTTCCAAGGCTCAAGAGTTATCTATTGCTTTGTCCAAGAATATAATTGTGGAAAGACATGACCAGAGCTGCAGTTCTTCTCATTTTCCTATTGATTTTGCTTTCTGGGTTATTTGCGAGTTTCTGTTTTTCTTCTTCCTTTGTGGTCAATAGGACCGGGGACTGCGCCGAGCAACAAGTTGCGCCAGTTTTGGAAAGCCAGAACACGATCTGGGTTCCAGACAACTACTCGAAAATCCAAGCAGCCCTTGATGCCGCGAGTGCGGGAGATACTATTATGGTGCGGGCTGGAACGTATCGTGAGAATCTAAGGGTGAACCAATCTGTCAGGCTAATTGGAGAGGGCTTGCCGACGATTTCGGGGGAATCTTTGGGCATGTTTGGAACTCCAACCGTGGACATTCTTAAGGAAAACGTGACGGTCTGCGGATTCGTAATTCAGCACCACAGTTCGATTCTCAATGAATATGACTACGGCGTTGTCCCCTACTGGCAATGCAATGTGTCTGGGAACCTAATTCGGGGCAACGTAGAAGGAATAACAGGCGGTACATGGTGTAACTACAATGTTATTGCTGATAACATAATTCAGGACAACGGTGTAGGACTGAGAGTTGGCGGCGTATGGAACAACATCACCAACAACATTATCAGAGACAATTGGGACGGCACCGAGTTTCACAACTCCCACACACTAATCAACAACACGATATTTAACAACACGCAATTCGGTCTCCAGTTAAGCATCTGGAACTCGACGCTGAGAAACAACACAATGATCAGTAACGGATACAACTTCATTATGCGGGAAAGCCTTCTGCCGCTACAGATCGATGACATTGACACTTCTAACACTGTCAACGGCAAGCCAATATACTACTGGATTAACCAGTCCGACAAGACCGTTCCGTCCGATGCAGGATACATTGCCATCATAAACTCCACAAACATCACGGTAGACAGCTTAAGCCTAGAACACAACGGTCAAGGCATTCTCATCTCCTACTCTTCAAACATCGCAGTCAAAAACTGTAATCTCGCTGATAATTGGTGGGGCGTTCGCCTAAAGTATTCCAGCAACGTGACCCTTCACCATAACAACTTCGTCAACAACTTCTACCAGTACGAAACAATCGGTTTGCATTCTTGGGATGACGGCTACCCTTCTGGCGGAAACTATTGGAGTAACTACAACGGGGCAGACACGTTCAGCGGTGCCTATCAGAACGAAACAGGCAGTGATGGCATAGCAGACCAGCTCTTTTCGATAGTGGACGAGGAGTTTCGCTTCAACAACAGTGATCGCTATCCACTTATGGCTCCTGTCAGCATTTTTGATGTTGGCGAGTGGAACGGCACACAATGCAAGGTTCACGTAGTCAGCAACTCAACCGTTTCCAACTTTCAACTCAACACGACAGAACAGACAATACGGTTCAATGTCACCGGCGAAGCTGGTTTAGGCTTCAGCAGAGTAACTATCCCAAGTCCTATAACTCAAACTCTGTGGCAAAACAACTGGACAGTATTAGTGGACAATCAGCCTCCAATAGAGATCAGAAACTGGACTGACACCGGAAACACCTACATCTACTTCATATATGAGTTTTCAGAACACCAAGTCATGATAATTCCTGAATTCCTATCGACAACCATTCTATTATCAACTCTTCTACTCGCACCATTCATTCTTATTATCCACAAGAAGCAGTCTTCGAAAAGGAAAACCACAACTGGCAACTCTCGCTAAGGTAAAGTTTTATAGCGTTGTTGTTCAAACGTTCTTTTGCGGTGGGTCTTAGGCGGGGGGGTAGGGGTCCCTTGCACCGTAAACCCTCTATACGACGGGCTGACAGCGGAGGATGAGGCGTCTAAGGCCGTTGAAACCCGCATTTCCGAAGCATTGACTACCCGTCCTTTGGGGCTGGCGGACACTGAGCAGCTTCCGTAGGGGAGCCGTCTTCGATGTTTACCAGGCGAACCCGGCTAGGCTCGGGAGAGAGCAACCTAAGTCTGGACGTTCAGCGCTCAAGGGGGTGCGGGTACGAGTGTAGGGCTCGCGGGAATCAGCGGAGTCTGGGCGTCAAACCTCTGTGGCCCATCGCTTTTACTTTCATCGGAAATGCAGAGCATTTTGTCTCCGTTTTTTCTTTGTCGACGCTTGAGGATTAAGGGCAAGTATGTTGTGTGGGAAACGAAGGGTTTCGCTGGCTTGATTTATGGCAAGGTTGTGGAGATTCAAGAAGCGCTTTTGAGGATGGATAGGTTGATTAGTGAGTTGGCTGGGCGGGCGGGTTTGGTGAATGAGGATGGGAAGATTGAGTTGGCTTCTGACCCGTCTAGGAGGCTTATGGTGGTTGATGTGGTGGGCACGTTGGACGAGTGTAGGTTTACGTTTGATGGTTGCATTTGAGCAAGGAAATAGCAAGACAATACTACAGGAAGACAGAATGGTACAAAGAAGTAAAAGAAGCAAAGAAAAAAGCACAAGAAGAGGGAATAGCAGACTGGAAAAAACTAGTCAAAACACAACCATTAAAACTAGATTCGCAGTTAAAAACCATAATCGGCCAAACGTACATGACTACTACCAACGAATTGACTAAGAGAAGGAAGTTTGATGTATTGAATCTTGCAGAGACAATGGAAAGGTATTTGGGTTACAGCAAGAGTCATAAGAAATGACCCAAGTGGTTGAATAAATGCGCATATGTTTTAAGAACCTTGAGCCTTGTCCTTACACGATAAAGGGAAGCCCTAGAACTGCCTTTGTCTTCATGCCCTTTGACAAGAAACTAGAGGACACTTATCAAAAAGGAATAAAGAAGCCACTCGAGGAATTAGATTGGACATGTCACAGAGCTGACGAGAAGTTCGATGCCCCTGAAATCATCTGTACGATATGCAAGAGCGTACAAGAAGCAGACGTGATCTTCGCAGATGTGACTGAAAGGAATCCGAATGTGTTTCTTGAGGTAGGATTAGCATTTGGTCTGGAGAAGTATGTTGTCTTCTTAAGCCAAAATCCCAAGGACATACCGTTTGACGCAAGAACATTTCGCACGATAGTTTATGATCCCAATGAATTGCTGGAATTGAACAAGCGGATTCGTGCTCTCATAGCGAAAATCAAAGTCGTGCCTAGAGCATCCACAATTGGAGTGTTCGAAAAGCGCTACAGAGAGACCAAGAGGGTTAAGGTAGTTCCGCCAAGCCCGCTGATGGAAATCTTCGTAGGAGCAACGAATGAAACTGAAAACTGGTTGCCCGTAACTCAGGAAAACCTGCAACTAGCAAAATCAGCTCCAGATGTTTTCAGATACGAATCAATATTCTCAAGGAGAGGTTATTTCGAATTCAGAGGCAGAACTTCAGAGACTCTAGCGACCTTAGGCTCTGACGGCTTCTTTGGCGCCTTAATTCCGTTCAGACATTATTCAAATATCAAAGAGTATTCGCTGTCTTTGATTTTCCAAGATTTTGCAGAGCTGTTATTCTTTGTCGTAAGATTGTTAAAGGAAAAAAAGGTCGCATCGGAACAGACTGTAAGATTGGACTTCCATGGAATAAGGGCGCTCCCTATGGTGCTTTTTGCCGACTTATTTCCGTGGAGGAGAGAATCCGCGTTTTCCGGAGAGCAAGATTACATTTACTACGAAAAGCAATTTGCCCCACAGGAAAAATGGGCGACTATTTACAGTTTGCTCTGCGGGATTTACAGAGATATTTGCATTGATTTAGGAATCGTAGATATTAGCGACGACGATGTGAAGCGGAACGTTAGAGACATAATCGTCCGTATTGATTCATTATGGACGACATACACATCTTCTGGACTGCAAGCCGTCTCATCAAAAGAAATTTTCGGCGAAGGCACATAGCTTCTTTAGTACTGATTGTTGCTGTGCCTAGGTTTGGGTTGTTCCGTATCCTGAGTGGGGGATGCTTTCTACGGCTGTTTCGAAATCCTTCAAAGGCAAAGCTACTATGAGCTCATTCGGAGACCACTCATGCGCGCGTCTTTCAAAAACCGAGACAAAGTTTATTTCAGGTCTCCCTTTTGCCAGAGTATTCGTTATCGTTGAGCATATATTGCTTGCTGGATAGTACGTGAAAGGTTCAGCGCCCTTGAACGAAGCCAGTCCCAAGATTCTGTCAGCCTGCGCAGGATTTACGAAAAGAATCACCAAGTCAGGATCACCCTCAAACTTGTCAAGAGGACCTAGAACTAGGACGTTTCCTCTCTTGATTGGTTGCAGCTGCTTCCTCACAGAAGCCATCGCAACCTCAATCGACTCATATGCCTTATGCCCATCCGCCAAGAGTCCACCAAGCCTCTCAAGCGGCATAGGACTCAAGCCAATGAAATGCAGACCGCCCGCGCAAGTACAATTGTCCTTCGAAATGTTGACCACGACCTTCTCACGCCTAACGACGTCAAAAGCCTCACAAACTCTCAACCTTCTAGCGCTGTCCCCTTTCTTATCAGCACTATCCGAAAACTTTCCCGCAATAGGCGTCCACTCCAAGCCAAGAACCTCAACGATTCTACGAGCCTGTTCCCTAAACGCAGACATCTCTCTCCCTAGGCTCCACAACGGATCAGCCATGATATATCGCTTTCGCAGACACCTCTGAAGCTGCGGCAAGCGCGCGTGCAAGCGGAAAACGCTAAATTCCCACACAACCAAAACATACGCAAAGGGCGAACCATAATGAGCTTCAACGAACTCCGCAAAGACTATCTGCTTGATCGCTGGGTTGTGATTGCCACTGCACGGGGACGCCGACCAACCGACTTTGCACAAAAAACGCGCGAACAGGCGAAGCAGAGCGTCTGCCCCATGTGCCCTGGGAACGAGCACATGACACCTCCGGCAGTCCAAGTCTATCTCAAACATGGCAGAAAAATCAAAAAGACCAAAGACAAAGACAGTTTCCGCCACAAAGACTGGCTCATCCGCGTCATCCCAAACCTCTATCCGGCTTTCACGCCACCAGAGAAAGGCATAACCGAGAAACAGATCAAGAGAGGCAACAATCTTGCTCTAGCCTTTGGCCATCATGAAGTCATAGTTGAATCACCCATCCACGACGAACACCCCGCAGACGCCAGATTGCCACAGCTAGAACTTGTCATCAATGCATACCTCGATAGACTCCGCGCACTCTCCGCCAAACCTTATGTCAAATACGTTTCCATATTCCGAAATCACGGCATCGAAGCTGGTGCTTCACTTTCGCATGCGCACAGCCAGGTAATCGCCACACCCTTTGCCCCAATAACCGTGAAGGAAGAGATGAAAGCTAGCAAGCATTTCTGGACGCAACACGAAAAATGCGTCTTCTGCGACATCATCAAAAAAGAGAGAAATGGCAAAAGGCTTATCCTTGAAAACTCCAGTTTCGTCGCCTTTTCTCCGTGGGCAAGCATCAATCCCATGGAATTCTGGATAACGCCTAAAAAACACCAAACAACGCTACTCAACATGTCCGCAGAAGAAGTCAAAACCTTTGCCAAAACACTCAAAACGTGCCTCAGTGGACTCAAGAAGCTTGTGAACGACCCACCATACAATTACGGTTTCCACTTAGCCATGCGCAAAGATGCTTGCAACCATTTCCATTGGCATTTAGAAGTGTATCCCAAACTCGCCGTTTGGGCCGGATTCGAAAAAAGCACAGGAATATACATAAACACAGTCACGCCAGAAACTGCAGCGGAAAGCATGCGGAAAGCGATTTCAACCTAGAATCTTCAGAATTTCCTTCTCATATTTCGGTCTAATCTGCGTGACATCCTCAACATATGCTATTAGTGGTTCTGCAATGCTCCACGCTTGGGCTATGCATCCCTTTGGGCTATGTGGTGATTCGCCGTCGAAAATTTCGCCGACATATCCTAATCCAGCTTCAGTGATCTGCCTGCTGAACAGTGGCACGAGAAAGTTCGCCGCAAGTTCACGTCTGAACTCAGAAAAACCTTTTGCCTTCAAATATGCCGTGACGAACGGACCTAACAGCCAAGGCCAGACTGTGCCGTTATGATATGCCCTATCCCTGTTTCCCCTGTTGCCAGCGTAGATTCCAATATATTTAGGATCATTTGTTGCTCTGGTTCTCAACCCGAAAGGTGTCAAGAGCTCACGCTGCAGAATATCGACAATCTTTTCGTTTTTCGAACCATCTAGCATGCTGAAGTTCAAAGCAACTGCGATGATTTGATTAGGCATCAACGAACTATCTTTTTCAGCGTCGCCTACAACGTCAAGCAAGAAGTCCGTTTCCCCGTTCCAAAACTTTTCGACAAAACTCTTCCTTGTCTTTTCAGCAATCCGCCCATATCTTTCAGCTTCAGCTGTTTCTTCGTATTTATTGGCCAGCAGCTCCATGATCTTCATTGCATTGTACCATAAGGCTTGAATCTCAACAGCTTTCCCGGCTCGTGGATTCACGGGTTGCCCATTCACGGCAGAGTCTACCCAAGTCAGCTGCGGACCATGAGAGAGCAGGCCATCACTGTCCATGCTGATTCCGAAAGCAGTGCCTTTCACGTGCGCATCAATCATCATTTTCAAGGTATCCCAGAGTTGTTCGCGAACAAACCCAAAGTCACCGGTGTACTTCAGATGCTGCAGAACCGCGTTCACGTACCACAATGTAGCATCAACGGTGTTGTAGGCAAACATCTCAGCGCGGTCTGGGATGTAATTCGGAATCAATCCGTCCTTGCAGTATCTCTTGAAACCCAGGAAAACCTGTCTCGCCTCTTCGAACCTGCCAGTGATGAGCATCAAGCCGGGAAGCGAAACAAATGTGTCTCTTCCCCAAGTTTCAAACCAATGGTAGCCTGCAATAACAGATTTTTCCTGTTCAGCCAATCCCTTGACGATGAAGCTGTCCGAGGCCAGAATAAGCCAGCTCAACCAATCGTTTCTCGCAACACTTTCATGCGTTTCCCAAAACTTCGTCAGGAAATCCTCGTTTCGTTTCAGTTCCTTCTCATAGGCAGTTTCAACGTCATACATCGTAAGCGGCATCTCAGCGACTGTCTTCTGTGCACTCTGATCATTCTCATCTGCAACTGTCACTATGGCGAAAGTCCCACTCCTGTTGGTTTTGGCTTCTATCTCAAAACATCCGGGCAGATAACAATCGTCTAGGGCACTTTCGCCTCGCTGAGCCTCTTCTCGATAGAGAACCCTTTCCAACCATTTTCCGTCAGCGCGGAAAACTCCGTCTGTTGCAGCCATTATGAGCGCAGAACGAGGTGCAGCAACACGTATGCTTAGCTCTCTGTCACCATGCCTTTGAGCAAATTCCACAGGGTTCCTCCATCTGTCTGTAACCGAGTGGAAATGCCTCCAATTTACAAGCGGAAAAGCTCTGATCTTTGCGTCAACACTGCCACCATTGAAGAGCCTGTAAACCACGACAACCATGTTTTTCTCATGAGGCATGAAAACTGTCTTACGCACTTCGACATCTTGAACTGCGTAGACGTATCTTGGAAAGGGCGAAACAGAAAACTGCTTCAGAAAGCGGTATCCCTGCGGAAAGACCCCATTTTGAGATTCGTTGGCGCCCAGCGGGTAGACGCTGTTCCCTATGCATACTTCCTCGTCAATTTTTTCCAAGCAGACTCGACGATCGCCAGGGGGATGAAAGGCCGCCACAAGTAGCCCGTGGTATTTTCTTGTGTTTATGCCCAAAGCTGTGCCAGAAGCGTATCCTCCCAAGCCATTCGTTACTAGCCATTCCTTCTGAACAGCATCGTCAAATCTGGAGATTTGATCTTCGTCCAGGTTTATGGAGGGCAGTTTCATCTAGGGCATCAGCTTCGCAATATTCATCTCGCGGGCGGTGCCGAAATAGTTTGCCACGGGATTGCATTTGGTTCTGAGCAACAGAAGGTGAGGTTTCTCAAGCTTGTATTCAGTCAGCGTTTCGGCGTAGCCCATGCCCTTCGCAATAATCAGATCAACAGAATGGTAAACCTCAAGGAATTCCGGAGAAACTTTCTTCCCGTCAAAACCAACTGAATCCGTTCCAGTCGTTATTATCTTGTCAGCTGCCTTGCTCATCCCAGAAACTTCTGCATCTTCCAACGTGGCATCATTGATGATCGGTCCACCCTTCACGGCAACAATCACCTTTAAGCCCATGTTTTTAAGTTGCTCTACAAGCAAAGTGTCAAAGACTATTTCCCCAGCATTATCGGTCAAATAAAGAACCGTCTGTGCTTTCTTGGCCAGCTCATACGCTTTGCCCGTGTCATCTATGGCTAGATCTTTGGCAGCATTCTGGAAATTCTTTCTCAAGCTGTCCGACGTGAACTTGTGACCTGGGATGCCAAACTCCATGGTGTTGCCAACTACAGCGCACAAACATGCTTTCTTGAATCGGTCCTGTTGGGCATAGCCTGCTTCAACGAGTTTTCTTGCATAGGGCAGAAGCTTCAAAGCTTTCTCGTTGCTTATCCTTTTGCTTCGCTTGTACGGATCAGGGTTGCTGGTAACCCATCTGACTATGCTGTCTCTTTTTGTGCCAAGATCAGCAGGAACCGCTGTCGGTTTGAATTCCTTCATGAGTAATCGAAGAACTTCGTTCATGGCTCTGAAACGAAACGCGATATTTGTCGTTGCTTCTCTGGCTTCTGCTGAGGCTCTGCTCATTATGCATGCGGCGCATTCGGGTTCCACTTTCAAGTTTCGGTCAGGCTCGCGCTAGTGTTTTGACGCTTCCGCAAACTCTCGCATGACGACATATGGGTCTTTCGCCTTCACGATGCCGCTGGCAACCAACACGCCCTGTGTACCAAGCTTCAAAGCTGCGGAAACGTCTTCGCCGTGACTTATTCCAGCTCCGCATAAAATGGTGACTTTCGAATTGACTTCTCGCACAAGCTTTACTGTGTCTGTTATGACTTCGGGCTTAGCTTTTGAAACAGGGATTCCTGTGCCTATGAGTTCAGGCGGCTCAACAGCGATTATGTCAGGTCTGAGTGTTGCCACGGCAACGCTTACGTTGGGGTCATTGGCGCATACGAGAGAGATCAGATCTTTCTCCCGTGCTATTCTTACTATTTCGCTGATGTCTGCCAGTTTGAGCTGTCTTTCAGAATGGTTTATGAGAGTGCCAACGGCTCTAGCTTCTTTTACGGACTCCGCAAGTACGTGTCCAGTGTAGCTTCCTGGCTTTATAGGGTCAATGTGCTGAGCGAAAACAGGAATCTCAACGGCTTCGGCGACCGTTGCTATGTCCGCAAATTGGGGTGCCACCCCCATAGAAACCCCGGTTTCTCTGTGAACCCTTTCAGCTTTCTTCGCCTGCTCGACAGCCCTTTTCCCAGTTGCCTCTGCGTACGTTTTGAAGTTGACTATAACCATCGGAGCCTGCAATTTCAATGGCAAATTCCTCACCGACTACTAGCGTTAATCCTGAGCGTTAATATGGCTTTAGAATAAAACATCCATTTATCGCACATGTTGTGTTTCTCTAGCGGCGTCTCAGCCCGTTTCTTTCAGGTACGAAAACGGCTGCAGCAATCACCGTCGTCCAAAGACCGTCTTTGTCGCCTGTTGCCGATTGCGTCGCATTTCTTGTCCTGATTATCATGCCGCTGGCCTTGAACAGCTGTTCCTTTTCGCGCCAAGCGCTTTCCGGGTCGAACTGTATGCCCATAGTCGTGGCCAGCATCGAGGCTGCCAAATCCTCAGCGTAATCTCCTGCTTTGTCGTCAGGCTGTCCAAACGAGTGATGCTCAGAGAGATAGCCATAATCACGCTTGCCTGACGGGATAGCAACACCTATTGAGGATGCGATCAGCCTGTGTGGCTCGTTGGTCGCGTTTCTGGCAAGGACAAGAAACGTTATCTTACCAGGTTTGAGCATTTTTACGCCACGTTCAAGCGTTATCAGCATACAGCCTGGTGGGATTATGCTGGAGACATTGACCAAGTTGAGGTGCTGTATTTTCGCGTCTCTAAGGGCCAACTCAAAAGACTGAAGCTGTTCCTTGTGTTTTCCGACGCCTTTTGTCAGGAAGAAATATTTGGGAATCATTTTGCATTACTGATTTGGTGAAACGCTTATTAATGTTGTGTTTTTGTGGCGGAGTAGTCAGAAGGCTTGCTATGCTGTTCTCGTTTTGTTTTGGCTCCACTATACGTGGTCTGTTGACGTGAAGTGCGCTGTTCTTAGTGGTTTTCGACCTCGTTGTGGGATACTCTCTAGGGTTTTTTGGGGCATGCTGAATTTTCGTCGTTAGTTTGAATTTGCTTGTCTGACAATTGTGCTGAGTTGCGCGGGTTTTGCGAGGAGGAGTTTGTTTTGCTGGGAGTGAAGTCAGGTTATGGGTAGTGTTTACCGTAGTTGGCGCTAAGCAGTGCGAAGTCTGCTGGCCCGACTCTGTCGTCGCTGTTTATGTCAGCGTTCGAGTTCCAGTTCACCTTGTCTGGTGTTGAGCCGTAGGCGGCTGAAAGTAGGGCGAAGTCTGCTGGACCAACTTTGAAGTCGCCGTTGATGTCGCCTGAAATCGTTACGATGACCCAGCCTTCGGTTAGGGTGTTGTCTGTTGTGTCTGTTTCGCTTGGAACTGGCCAAGCGTAGGCGCTTATGGTGTAGTTGCCCTTAGCAAAGCCAGTAGTGTTCCAAGTAAAGGTGATGTTTATTGATGTTCCGTTTATCAAGGAATAGACGATTTGCATTCCGATGATGATTTCATCTCCTATGACGGTGATGTTTTTATCGGCGAATAGGCTTACTTCGAGGTCTTCTGAGTAGTTTCCTTGATTTTCAATTGTGATGTTGATTCGTAATGGGAATCCTTCTCCTACTGCGTTCTTTGATAGTAAAATCATACGTGCAGAGATGTCATGAGCGATTGCTTGCTCGAACTCCGCGCCAGTAAGCACAGAGTCGGACATAAATTGATGTTCAAAAAGTCCATCACCATTTTGATCTATGGTTGCATTCACTATAATGGTCCCGTTCTCTGCTTCCCATCTTGCCTCAAAATTGTGAACGGAGTTTTCTGAAACTGGAATGCCCGTTGCATTGAAGAATGATGTCGCATTGTACGAGTTGTGAATTGCTGTGAGGTTGTATGAGCCAGTTCCTCTACTTTGAACAGAATATGTGTAGTCATCTGTTGGCATGATGATCATATAGATGTCAACTGAAGGGTCAGTGTAGTAGACGAGACTCCCAGGTATCTCACTCACTAGCTCCCCCGCTTTATAACCAACTGCTCGTCCTTGAGAATCTGTCACTGTCCCATTGATAGGATCAAAGGCTATGCCTATGGCGACTCTCAAAACGGTCACACCTATTGTTACAAGCACAGTTTTCAGCAGGTAAGCAAGTCCGGTCGAGGCGATAGTGAGGATCGTGTTGACAATTGCTTTAGACAGCCATCTCTCAAACCCTATTTTCTGCAATTGCAAGTTAGGGTTGCCAAAAACCTCTCTTGTCCATGGTGCCTCGAGATAGAACTTGACAAATATCCAGTATGGCGATCCGCTTGGACGTATCGGAGGTATTGCGAATGGCGATCCTGACTCCAATAATATCGCGTTCTGAATCGATCGTGTAAGATCTTGGTACAGGTTGTCTACTCTAAAGTTGAAATCCAAAACGCTGTAGTCAAGATGAGCACTCACTGCATCGCCTGGGTTGATGTAGGTTTCCCCTGCAGTAACGTGTGATTTCATAAGATGTGTCGAGTCTCCAAAACCATCGTCCGTCGGATTTGCGCCATCATAGTATTTCCACGGGTATAGTGAAGCTTGAAATGAACCAGCACTTTCAGAAAACTTGCCATCAATCAATGGCGCCACGGTCGGGGAGTTTGCAGGTTTCACAACCTCGAATGTTCCGTCAACTTCGCGATTTGCAATGACCATTCCATGTCCGCCCCGTTCAGCCGCTACGTACATTGGTTGCGGGGCATTAGTTGTGGTATAGTCATAATTGTTTGTCCACAAGTGCTGATTGAGCGACACCCGCTTTATACTGTAACTGCTTTGGCTCACCCATATGAACAAGTACTCAAAATCATGTTCGTGCCGCAACGGGGAAGGAACACTGCCTATGTTTGGTATAAGGTATTTGTTGTCATAGGCATAGTAAATCCAGTATTCGACTACATAGTAGCTGCCATCTGTTTTCACGGTAACATAAGATGCTGCATCGGCTAGTGAATCACTGTCTTTCATGGTGGGAGTTTGCGACACAACATAGTTTGCCTTGTTGTTGGCAATGTTAAAGTCTCCATCAAACCTCAGTCCGTCAACGGGGTAGTACTTCTCTGGGTCGTACAAAATACGACTTCCGGAAAAAACCAATCGGATGTCGTAGCGATGCACCTGAATCGTATCTGAAGCTGTTCCTTCGCTAAAACCCGTTTTCTGAGCTCGGACGAATAGTGTATGTGCCATCTTGCTTTGGGCGTTGAGGTCGCAATAGAGGGGATCAGTTCTGTAGGAATATCTGCCCGTACCGGTGTTGATGAGTCTTCCAGTAACATCAGATCCATCAAACGATCCATACATGGTGTTGGGAGCAACAAGATTACTGCTGGAGTCGCGAATCTCTATGGTGAAAGCTGCTTTTTCAGGCATGAAGTAGTCTCTTGAAAGATCATGGATGATTGAAACCTGTAGGGCTGGCATTGCAGTTATTGTCAAGTCAATCATATATTCGTGATAGAGTGACGGTGCGGTACATGTTCCACTAATCTTTGGTTGGTAGAAGCTTGGAGTTACAGAAGCATCTACCGTCAAAGTCAAGGTTGAAGTTGCCCTTCCATTTGCTGGGGGAGTCGCGCTTGGCGGATTGAAGGAGGTAGTCACACCTAGCGGCTGATTAGAAAAGCCGAGGGTTACAGGCGAGCTGAAGCTGTTCAGAGAATCTATGTTTACTGTAGTGGTGCCTGAACTGCCAGCTTGAATTGTGATTGAGCTTGGAACAGCAGAGATAGCGAAGTCTGGTGGACCTCCGTAGGTGAAGCTCCAAATTGGGGATGTTCCAGTCGTATATCCTGACTTCTCAGCTATAACATACCAATTGTGACCTCCAGCTGCTGGTGAGTAACTCATGTAGGCATATCCAGAAGAATCTGAGTAACTCGTACCTACTTGGTTTGAATCTACATAGAACCTTGCCAGAGCATTTTGTATTGCGCTACCTCCTGATGTTACTCTCGCCCTCAGCTCTACTGGGGAGCTAACAGTTGCTCCATTAGAAGGATTTACCAGAGTTACATCTAGTGATGGAAATATGGTTTGAATAATGTCAAAACCATCTCGATACCTGAAAGATTCCTCGATGTAGACATCCACATACCATGATCCTGGACTCGTAGTTGGAGGATAGTTGCGTATGAAGATCCATGTAGCAGCCCAATAGTCAGAATATCCTGTTGCTAGATCAACCCAATCCGAAGTCCAATACAAGCCCGTGGGTCCATAGTATTCCATTTTGACACCCCACGTGATTAGGCAGTTGTGAGTATCCCACGTAGTATATTCACAAGCCCTGTCATCCGTGTCATAAAAAGTCGTTGTTCTAGTACCGTAAGGATTGCTGTGATCCTTGCATGTGAAGTGATCTTTGATTATCGGTCCGACTGTAAAGAAGACCTTTTTGGAATCATAAAGAACGTATGTTGACGAGTCCCTAACATTGATCTCGATGTGCCATTGTACTCCAACGTATTGCATATATACATAATCCAGATTCAAATAGAACCACTGGAGATCATCTGTCGTACCTTGGACAGTCCACCCCATGAAGCTTCTGGAGTCCGCAATGTCATTGTTAGGAGTCATAAGATACGCAAAGACATCAACAGTATCTGGACCGGGCACACAATCAACGTCAACATACAGGTCTATGGTTGAACCAAAGTCGTATTGATTGTTTCCAGTGCCAGTATGTTCCATGTCAATATATGGATTGTTACTTGCAGGTGTTGAGGATCCACAAATCTTGCGGTTGTTCTGCACATCTTCAAGCGCATTTACAGCATCGTCTGACTCGCCAATCCCTGATGCACAAGCACCTAGCAAAGGATACGTCAAGTTGGGGAAGAGAGACCCAGCATCAGGTCCAGATTCTGAAACGGCGTGAGTCTTGGGCAAAAGGACGGAAAACATGGGGATAATAAACAAACAAACTATCACAAGTGCGAATATTCTCTTCAATTCCTTTCTCCTCTCAAGCGCCACCCTTCTGAGGCTAGAATCCAATTTTATGCTGGAAACTTGTATAAAAGACTTGTGAGAACTCCTGCCGCTTTCAAGAGTGAAATTTCTCAGGCCAGACTGTATCAAATACAACATCCAAACCAAGACAAAATCGGCTGTTCTATTTGTTCTCTTGACGGGACTTCATGAAACACTACTGGAAGAAGTATCAAATTACTCGATTTGATTAGGACAGAGGTCGGATAACCTCTGAAGTTTACCTAAGCATTCTCAGGAGAAAGAGAAAAGGATAACAACGCTTCACGCATAATCTCTCTCTGAGGCTCACCCGAGTGTCACAGTACCGAAACGTGTTCAAGGACGAAACCAAACTTGACATCAACTACGTACCATACAAGCTGCCTCACAGAGACAGAGAACTGCGCCTGCTCACGGAGTTTTTCAGCTTTGAATTGCAGACACCCGACAAAATGGCACAGCGCGTGTTGATAACAGGCGATGTTGGCACGGGCAAGACTGCCCTCTCTCAACGTTTCGGAGCGGATATCGTTCGCGAAGCCGTGAAGCGCGGGATAAACCTTCGGTACATCCACGTTAATTGCCGTGAGCATCGCGGCAGCCTCTTCCTGATTCTTCAACACGTCGTCTCAGCTTTCCACCCGAACTTTCCCAAGCGAGGCTACTCAGCCGAAGAACTGCTCAGCATGCTCACGGAAGTTCTGGACGACGAGAACGTTCACGTAGTCCTAGCCCTTGACGAGTTTGACAGCCTCGTCGAACTGGAAGGCACTGAAGCAGTCTACAAGCTCACACGATTGCAGGAAACGAGGCAGAACAGGCCGCAAAGGCTTTCGTTGATATGTATCCTGCGAAACCTCAACGTCATAGCAAGCCTAGACCTCAGCACCAGAAGCACGTTGCAGTCCAACGTGATCAGCCTCCAAAAATACGACAGGCAACAGCTCACCGACATCCTCAAAGACCGTATACTGCTCGCATTCAAACCCGCCACAGTGCCCGAAGAAACTGTAAGCTTAATCGCCGAACTGGCTTTCTCTGAAAACGGAAACGCCCGGTTCGGCATCGAACTGCTCTGGCGAGCTGGAAAATACGCAAACGCCGAAGAACGAGACATCGTCACACCTGAATGTGTAAGAGAAGCAGTATCCAGCATAATTCCAGCCATGCGAAAAAGCGATCTAGTATCATTAGGCTTTCATGAGAAGCTCTTCTTGCTCGGAACCGCTCGACTCTTCAAACAAACCCAAAAAGCACAAGTCTCACTCACCGAAGCCGAACAAGCCTACACCATCGCATGCGAAGAATCAAACGCAAAACCGATTAGCCACACGCAACTCTGGAAATACGTGAAAACTCTCTCAGCCATCGGCATACTCAAAGCCGAAGTCTCCTCAACTGGCAGTCGCGGAAGATCAACACTCATTTACTTGCCCAGAATACCAGCTCAAGAACTCGAGAAAGAGCTAGTGGCTCTGCTGGAAAAGGGAGAAGCGTGAAAAAGTTGAATGTAGAAGATGTTTTCTCTTCAAGGCTTAGGATGAAAATCCTGAAGATGCTAAACCAGGTTGGCGAACTGAACGTTTCCGATATTGCTCGTAGGCTCAGCGTGAACTATGAAACAACCAGCGGGCACCTCAAAGTTCTGGAGGACGAGGGCATTCTGCAGCATCAGGTGTTCGGAAGAATACGCCTCTACAGGCTCAATGAACGCTCTGCCAAAGCCAAAGCCGTGCAGAACCTCATAGAAACGTGGGAGAAAACTCAACAATGAAAGTCATCCGATGTTTCAATAGTTTTCACCTATCATATTAAGCTCAAAATGGGGAAAGCTGGTTAATGATTCGTGAAATGAAGCATGGCGAAGAGGACTTGATCAGGAAGCTTATTGCGAAACTTAGTCATGAAGATCAGACTTTTTGGCGGAGACAAACCAGACCGTTCGAAGAATATCTGAAGGAAAGCAGCAAAATACCCGTGAATGAGAAAATCAAAAGCAAAAACCTTATTCTCGTCGCTGAAGAAGACGGCATGATCGTAGGCTTGTGTTGGTGCACAGTAGTTGATAGGGGCATAGACAAACAAGGCGAGATAGCCGAATTCTACATTGAAAGAGAGTTCAGAGGCAAAGGAGTAGGCAAGGAACTGATCGCCGCGGCTAAGCGATTTTTCATTAACGAAAAGGTTGAGGTTGCATTCGTCTGGACCCACCATGGCAACGAACCAGCCATAAAACTCTACAAAGATGCGGAATTCAAGGAAGTGGATCAACTCGTAATGGCCTTCGTTCCTTCCAAAAGCGAGTCTGGCAAGCCCAATCGAACAGAAAACAAAAAAGAAAAAAAGCAGTATTCCCCCTCAAACTGCAAAACAGAACACAACTAGAAAAGGCGAAACAAACATGACAATGGTCGACATAACCGAAAAACCCGAAACCCATCGAGAAGCCACCGCAAGCGGCACCATCAAGCTGAAACCCGAAACCATACGATTGATCAAAGAAGGAAAAACAGCAAAAGGAGACCCACTCTCCACGGCAAAAATCGCTGGAATTCTTGCCGCCAAAAAAACGAGCACGTTGATTCCACTCTGCCATCCATTGCCATTAACGAAAGTCGAAGTCGAAGCGAAAATCCTCGACAAGACCACCGTGCAAATCACATCACACGTCAAGACGAAGGCACAGACAGGCGTAGAAATGGAAGCACTAACCGCCGTCGCCACAAGCCTCCTAACAGTCTGGGACATGGTCAAACAGTATGAAAAAGACAAGGAAGGCCAATACCCAACGACTGCAATCAAAAACATCCGCGTCGTAAGAAAGATCAAAGAAGGCATCCCAAGTGAGCGAAAGCACAAGAAAACATAAAGCAGAAGCCCCGAAAAAACTAGCCTTCGCCATATTCACCGTCAGCTCCTCCCGCTATCAGCAACTGAAAAAAAGGGAAAAAGTCGAGGACGAGTCAGGAGACCTAATCGAATCCATGCTGAAGAAGGCTGGACACACGATAATGTTCCGAAGAACAGTCTCTGACGATCGAGCCATGATAGAAGAAGGCGTATGTTCTGCACTCTTTTCCGAAGGTTTGGATGCAACAATTTTCTGCGGAGGCACAGGCATAGCGCCTACTGACGTGACCATTGAGACTGTATCGCCCTTTCTAGAAAAAGTGCTCACAGGTTTTGGTGAGATCTTCAGGAGATTAAGCTTTGACCAGATTGGTTCTGCAGCAGTCTTGTCACGCGCCATGGCTGGTGTGGCAAAAGGTAAAGTGGTTTTCTGCATTCCGGGCTCCGCTGACGCTACGCAGCTTTGTGTTGAAAGGCTTATATTGCCCGAGGCGGCTCACATCGTTAAGCACGCCCGGGAATAACGATGGTACTGAGAGACAACTGCGGCCGCCCCCTTCTTAACCTGAGAATAGCCTTAACGCGACGCTGCAATCTTCACTGTTCTTACTGTCACGCTGAAGGCGAAAAAAAGCCTAAAGGCAAAGTAGTCACCGAGATGAGTGCAGACGAGATTATCCGAATCGTGAAAGTCGCGGTCGGCTTGGGCATTTCTAAGATCAAGCTGACGGGCGGAGAGCCGTTGCTGCGTGAGGACATCATTGACATCGTGCGAGGAATCGCTTCTGTCCCTGGTCTGGCGGATCTTTCGATGACTACTAATGGAACGAGGCTTGCTTCTCTTGCCAAGGAACTGAATGAGGCTGGTTTGAAACGCGTGAACATCAATCTGCCCACAACTGATGTGGAAGTTTATGGCAAGCTGACAGGTGGAAGAGTAGAGGACGCTTTGAGAGGCGTTGAAGCGGCTTTGGAAGGTGGCTTTTGTCCAGTCAAGGTGAACATGCTTGTTCTGAAAGGCGTGAACGATAATTCCGTATTGAGCATGATTGATTTTGTGAGAAAGAACGGTGCAGTGTTGCAGCTTATTGAGCTTGAGCGAATAAACATAACCGACTCGTATTACTCCACGTATCACAAGTCATTGGGCGAATATGAGGACATGCTGAAGCAGAAGGCGTTGAAGGTCGAAACTCGTCGGTCCATGCAGAATCGTCACATATACTACTTGCCAGATTCGAAAGTTGAGATTATAGGTCCCACTGAGAATGCAGAGTTCTGCATGCACTGCACGCGCCTCCGCGTCACAAGCCACGGTAGACTCAAAACGTGTCTAATGAGGAATGACAACCTCATAGACCTTTTGACGCCGATGCGGAAGGGGGCAAGCGACCAGGAGCTTGCCGAGCTTTTCAAGCTTGCAAATCAGCAGAGGCAGCCGTATAACAAGAGCTAATTCATCATTCTCTATTCATAGATTCTCTTTGCTATTCGCAAGGCTAGAAGCGTGATCCATCTTGACGGTTTCTCCTTTTGTCCAAAATCGAAATCAGACCAGAATTTGATGATTGACTCAGACGTGAACCTTCCATCGTTGTCTCGTTTTGACAAGAGTAGATGGGTCATTTCTGATTCTCTAAGCCTTTCCTTAGCGTATTCGAACCGAGACAAGACATCTAGGAAACTCAGGATCTTGTAATCCGTGAAGGGGTACTTCAGCTTCTCCCAATCGGTTCCAACCTGACTATCGTGACCTGCATATTTCACCTTTCCTCTGTTCTTCCAACATCCAAAAAGAAAATCAACCGCCTTTCCAGCAACTTCACTGTCTCGAAGCTCAGGGTTCTGAGCCAATGCACTCAGCACAAACATCGTTGCCATAGCACAACTTGGCTCCTTCTCCCTTGGTTCACCAATCTGCCCAGTATCCTTGCACCAGAAACCGCCGTCAACACGCTGCCTTTTGGCGAGCCATTCATATGCTTTCTGCACTCTGCTGTCCCGCAATAGACCCAGTTTCGCCAACGATTCGGTTATGACGGCACTGTGACAATCACTAGGTTTTGTCGGCGGATCCCACCCGAACCCACCTGATTTTAGTTGAGCGCTCAGCACGTAATCGCAGGCTCTAGCGATCCTTTTATCTTGCACAGTAAAGCCGAAATCCGCTAACACCGGAAGCAACCAGAAGGTAGTATCCTTTCTCGGCCACCACGTATGAATGTCTTTCGGCGTTCCCCAATAACCATCTTCGTTCAAACCATCGAAAATCCTCTTCACAAGTGGATGCTCAAAAATCGCCGTTCTCGCCGCGACGACCTCAGTATCCCTCTCATCTTTATCGAAAAGGTCAATCAGCGTTCGATAGACTACCCAAGGCTCTCCCTTAAGCAGCCACTCCATTATTCCTTCACTAAGCAGCGTTTTCGAACCCATTTTTGGCTCTATGTGACCGCCATGTTTTCCCACTCTGATCCACGAAAACTCTTATTTCATAAGCTCCCTAAAGCTTTTGGTCTGACATTCTATGCTTGAAGACAAAAGGATCAACTTGCATACAGCCGAAACGGAAGACACATCTCTACTTGTGCAGCTGATCGGGCAGGCTTTCGGCTGACCCCTCAATCCCAGAACATTCGAGAAATTCAACGAGGCCGATCCAAGATCAAAGAATGGCCTAGTCGGTCTCTGCGGTACTAGGATGACCGTGTGATAGGCCATTGGTGTACTGGACTGAGCCACGCGAACCTCCGCAAGAGTCACAGCTTAATGATGCCAAAACGGGTGACAGCTGATGATTCTCTGGAACGGAAATAAGGCGACAAGCTTTACGTAAGCGACTTGGGCCACTTCCAAACTGCCGGTCTAGATTTCCAAAATCCTCGCCTCAAGCTTCACCATGTCGAGCAGTGCAATGGTCGATCTTCCGCTCAGATATCCGCACTTCGCCGAGATTCACGACTAACGTTCTGCCCTTTCAATACGCTTCAGCGTTGTGCGTGTGCACATGGACTACTACGTTGAAGCCTCCGCTTTCAATAAGCGACTTCGACAGCTCCTTTTCGCTTACATGTATCAATGCGATCTTCAAGTTCTCAATGGCAATCTCCGCAAAATTCCAGCATATCTCTAGCTTTTCATTCTCCCTGAACCTCGCCCCCAACAGCTCATGGTCGCCGTCGTCGTTGCCGAAAACATCGATGAACTTCGCCTTCAACTCCTTGAAGAGCCGATTAACGAATGGCGCAATGTAGTCTCCTGCATGGAATACGAGATCAGCGTCTTCCTCGTTTAGTCTTCTTACCGCTTTGTCTACCTGGGAAGATTGTCATGCGTGTCCGCGATTACTCCAGTCCGCATGAGTTGCGCCTCATCTTCTCTCCTTCTCCCTCGCTGACAATAAAGCTTTTCTCGAAGTTGTTTTAGCTTCTAGAAGTTTGTTCTAGAGAATAATTTGCTTTTTGAGTGAATAATTCGCTTTTTGGGTTACTTGCGCTTGCGAAAGATCTTTCCACCATCGTTGTAGTCTCCTGTTACGTAGTCGAAACCGACTTCTACTAGTTTGCAGGCTTCTTGAGCGTTTTCGGCGACTTTGGCTGTAAATTCTTCTTGTGTTGGGCTGTCAAAGACTGCTTTTTCGTAGTCGATGTAGACTAACGTGCTTTGAATGCACTTGTGTCCGAGCAGTTTCTTGACGTATAGGATGTCTCTGGTTCTGTGGTACTCTACTGTGCCTTTCCAGTGGCGGAAGGTTGTGAAGTGTACTTGCAGTAGTCTAGGATTGCTGAGCTTTCTTGCTATTGTCTTTCGCTGTACCCAGAAGTTTGCGATGAGACGCTTTGAGCGGAATAGTCTTTCGCCTTTCTTTGGAAGAACAGAGATTCTGTCAAGGAATTTGTCGCTTACTCTTAGGATGCGGGCATCATGCCCTTTTACTGGGAAGTTTATTCTAACGGTTTTCCGTTCCCTGTCGATGTCAGTCCACCTTACGGCTCCTAGCTCTCCAGGATCTGCTCCGGTGTCTTTGAGTCCCTGAAGGAATGTGCCAGTGATTTTTCCGGCTGCAGCTATGAGCTGGTCTAGTTCTGTCTCTGATGGAATGAAGGATAAGGTTTGAGGTCTTCTGTAATGCGGCGGATTCCATTTTAGGTCTTGCATCTCAAGTAGACTATTGTAGGCTTCGACGAAGTTGGCTTTGTATCCGTCACCCCATTTCTGTTTTGCGAGCAATTCCTTAATGGACTCTGGGTCATTGATGTTGGCGTTTAGATCATTTAGCCGCTTGATTAAGTACGCTCGATTCTTCGCGGTTTCTTCATCATATCCCTGTCTTAGCATCCACAAGTAGAATTCGATGATTTTGCGTTTGACGTCAGCAGCTGTTTGCTGTGTGCCCTCCCGCTGGGCTTGTTCTTGTTGGGCTACTTCGGCCAAGTTTTTCGCGCCTCTTGCCAAGGTCACGCATATTTGGCGATTATGCCATGTGGCAACTTTGGCTTTTAGATTCTTCGTACCAACGTTTGAAGCGCGTTGAGATGGGTTTGAATGGCTGAAACACAGGCCACAGTTGCGACAAAGCCATCTTTGGACGTTTGAGCCGTCGGCTAGATAGCGGACGCCATCCTTGTAGGGTTTCATTGATCCGCATTCTGGACAGCAGAGCTGAGGTTTCTTGGAAGGACAGTGCGGTCGGACAGTGCGACCTGGCTTCGGGTAAGCTGGATTCTTACCATGTATACAATTGGAGGCGCATGCAGGGAAGCCGTCCTGACCTCTGACCTCAGCCTCAACCATAGCCTTTCTAGGTCCTCCCGCTAAGAGTGAAACTGGTCCAATGATGCACCACGCGTAACCCTTGAGAAATCGCTAGAGCCGGTACGTAGGGTTTATGACGCGTCCGTTTTTGCGATTTGGATACGGTCAGAAGGCGGCCATGCACTTTCAGATCATAGCTCTCTACCATGATGTCACGATTTCCCAGAGGCTCAACTCGGGTACTCGTAGCGATCACCTCTTTCCTCTAGCTTCCGGAGGAGTGCTTTTAGAAGGAGAAACATAGGCCTGAGGACTCGCTCAAGAGCTTCCTCTCTTTTCTTGCTCTCCTCTCCAAACTGAGCAACGACCTCCACATGTTTCTTCATGTTCTCGCCAAAAAAAGCGCCAACCTCCTTGAACTCCGAAACCCAGAAGGGCGTTGTTTCTTCAATCTCTAGACTCGTAGGATGAGACCCGTCTCCAAGCTTGATGATTTCGCCATAACCCCTTTTGCGATCAATAACAGTCCTAGGCAAGGGTTGACCAGTTTCGTACGTCACATCCCGCTGAATTTGCCCATAACGCTCGCTGAAGAGGGCTTTCAGATACTCTGATAGTTCAGGCTCGGGTCTTCCGCTGAACCTTAAAAGATCCCAAAAAGCCTGCGAGAAGACGCCCAACAGGAAGCCTCTTGTTATAGACCCTTTGAAGCGGAAGAGAATCGTTCCATTGCGATGCCAATCCAAATACACGCCAGACCGGAAGAAGCAACGATGATGATTCTTGTTCTTGCTAACGCTCCACCCGAAAGAAGGAGCAGTCTCCCACAATGCTGCAGCAAACCCAGAATTCAGACGACCAAGACCACGATGGAGTCTTGGAACCACTCCATTTCGTGAGTATAGCCGCCAGTTGGTCATGTAGTTGCGAATCGTCTGGTCACCCAACGTGACGTTTGCTTGATGCAGTTTTTGCTTAAGAGTATGAAAATTGAGATGAGGGTTCTCATTCAGGAAGTGCTCGACTGCTTTGCGTCCTGAACGAGTATACTCTTCATACTGAGTATTCCCAGCCAAACTGGGAGTCCTCCTAGGGCTTGGGAGATTCAGGCTTTGCATCAGGGCCTTTGTTCAATGGCTTCACGGTGACGCTGCCGTTGCTGATCACTTCAACCTGGTCGCCGGCGGCTATGTCAAAATAGCGGAGCCAAGCCCTGGGCAGGATTATGCCAAAGCTTGTTTTTCCAATGCGAACGATCTTCCTGTTCTCTTTCTGTGGCATTTTTCACACCTTTGTTTATACAATACTCTTAAAAGTGGCATATCCGATTATGTTGCTATCTGGAGCAACAATCATGCTGTTGCTATAGGAGGTAACAATCATGCGCAAACGGCCTAGGGTCTTATGGCACGAATTCCTTGAAGGGAAGATAAAACTGGAGGGAGAAGCAGAAAGGAGGATGCGTTTTGTTGTGAGGAGAAGAGCTCAGCGATACATGAGAGATTTGATTTTTATCTTGAAGAATCTGGAGAAGGTTTCTAAAAGACCTGATAGAGAGTTTGCAAGGATCTTTGGAGATGAAGAGCAATTCGTTAGCTTGATAGAAACGTTGCATTGGGCTTATGACAAGAGCTTTCAATCATCTGTGAAACTTGCCAATGAGGATAATTTCCGTGCGCTTCAAATAGGTCTCGTAGCAGCAGGGATTCGTTATAAGAGCAATAGGGCTCTCTATGATAAGGGCTATCGTCTTGACTTAGTACGTAGACTCAAACGAAAGGAAAAGGCTGATGGTAAGCCCTATTTTAGACAGATCTATGATGTGCTCCTGAGAAATAAGGCATCGGAGCCTATCCTTTTGCAGCGACGTGAGGAAAGAAGGAAACGTGTTAACTGCCCAAAATGCGGATTGGAGCAGGCACCGGTCGAAAACTATGTTATGTGTCCTCACTGTCGTTTCCAAGGCGCAGTCATAGGTAACTTGTATCAAGGTCCTTAGCATGGTTTTCGGTAACAAAGGAAAGCCAAGGCTGGATTTGATCGAAGGCTCTCCAGACTTCGCTAAAAAACCAACCGATCTTATGAATTCTTCAGAGGGGATTCCTACCTCGAAGGTTTCTTCTCATCGTCTTCTAGCGCGCAATGCGTGTTCCTAAATTCGTTGGGTGCAATAAACTTTGAAAGAGAAATCACATCAAGGCTTGGGTTGAACATGCTATTTCTTGGTGGGGATAGATAGGAATTAATGATAGTATTCATAATTGGTTTCTGGACACGGAGTGAGTTGAAGTAGATTGGGCAAGAAAGAAGGGGACATCAGAGAAGACATATCTAGGACAGGCAAAAGCCTGACCTCTATAATGGACCGAATGAGAGCGAAACTGGATCGTGATGATGACCCACAAACATGGCTTGCTCTGAAAGCACTAGCATCAGCACAGGGTCAACTGCTTAAAGCCAATCTGTCACTTGATCCATCAAATAAGATCCCTCTTGTGGTTGGTGAAAAGCTCGAACATTTCATTGCCAAGAATAACGTGGTCAAAGAATTGTCGGTAGAAGACATATTGGATGAAGTTCCAATTGGGGACTCCAGAGTTGACGTAATAGGAAGGATTAGCAGAGAATACATCATCATAGAAGCCGAAACCATAGCTACAAAGTGTATAGGAAAGGTCGAAAAAATCAAGAGCGCAATTGCCAATATTCTTTCTGGAAAAACTGTGATTCCTGAAGGAAGGGGTGGTCAAATCCTCTCAAAGATCAAAAGGCAAGTCACAACGGGAAAACCAATAAGACTCATCTTCGCTGTCAGTAGAAGGCCCTATAAGTCAACCCTAAGAGACATAAAGAAGACCGAGGATTCGATGATTAAACCAGAAGTCTATTACGTGAACAGGGAACCTCCCTTCGAAATATCATCCAATCTTCTTCAATAGGCTCAGCTTGCCTGGGCTTCCACTTTTTTTGAGAGACAACCAGCATAGGCTTAGTCGTCAATGGTTATTGAAGAAACATCTTGTTAAGCCGCGTGCGAGAAGCGTCATTAGTGGGACGCGCATCAACTCGATCCATTTGAAAAAATGGAATTCAAGAACAGGCTGGCGCGCCGGATGTGCTGAATCAGCTTGGTAGTTGTTGATCATAGAATTGTAGGATTTCCGTCAACAACTTCTAAGCTTGAAAGAATGCATGTGTCTTCTCAGTCTAGATGGAAAAAGGCGTTGAGATTTCTTTGAGCTGAATGTTGAAAAAAACTATCTTTTTTTTGTGGATCATCAGTGATTTCCGATTCGCAGGCATATGATTTGCGAATTGGTGTTTAAAGTCGGTTGTTGTTGGTGCGTCTGCAGGAATTGTGTCAGTACCAACAACAACAAGTTGCGTGGGTCAGAATTGATTCTGTGCATAATGAGGCCTTAATCATCTGATGGAAGAAAGAGGCAAGGACGGTTTTGTGGTCCTGCTGATTCTGTGCATTGGTAGTTGTTGTTCAAGCAAATCAGGAATCACTGAACAACAACTACCGAGCAAGGATCAGGGCTGAAGACTTGGGTGCGATTGCGAAGCTGTTTCACAAAAGCGAGGCTCCGCGTGCATGAGGGTCAAGCGTGCTGGGATTGAAGAAGTAGGGCGGAAAAAATTTGTCCCTACTTCTACTTGTGTGCGAAGCGACAATTAGCTTAGAATTATTGAGGATGTGCTGAAGAAGCTTGGTTCTGCCTTTCGGCTCTGCGCACAAGTAGTAATAGATGAAGATTTCCTGGCTACTACCGCCAAAGGTGGGTGAGCGTGACTCCTTGGAGAATAGCATTAGTCGACTGATAGAAGAAGAGACTTTCGAGGTTTTCTCTTCTGGAAGACGACTTTTGCAGTGCTCCTATTTTCTGGCGGCTTGGCTTGGGAATTAGTAGTCCAAGTGTGTGGAAATGGGTGGACGACTACTTCTAAGTTGAGCTATACTTGTAATTTAATATGATGAAAGATTGGCAGGGGCTCTCAGGCTTTCGTTGTCAGAGATATCATGTTGAAAACCTAATCTGCACGAGGTTTGGTTGTTGAAAGTGGTTTTCAGAGGAGAATAGCCACTGAGGCATTTGAAAGAGGTTGGCAATGACGCGCCGTAGGAATTGCGCCAACAACAAGTTGCGCGGGTCAAAGTCGATTAAGTGCAGAATCGGGCCTTAGTCAACTGGCAGAAGGAAGAAGCGAAGATGACCGTGAGATCTTTCTGGTTCGGTACACGAGTGGTTGTTGTTCGCCAGCAAAAACACAGGGAAGTGCTGAACAACAACAACCAGGCAGGTGTCTTTGGAAGTAGTAGTGCGAGGTGTGGAGAGAGCTGATGCACTACTACTTCTAAGTTGAGCTAGACTTGCCATGTGGCGTAATGAAGATTTAGCAGCAGCCGCCGAGCTTTAGCGTTGGAGTCAGCATGTTGGAGGCTTTACTCTGAAGGGTTCCGATAACTCTTTGGGGTATTAGACATCATTTTCACCTTTGATTGCTTTCGGGGTTGTGCCTATCGATATTCAAGAAGTTTTGGTTCAATTGCTGGTATCTTAGCTATGTTTTCGATTGTGCCTTGAATATTGACTTCGAGATTAGGCGATTTCTTTAGTGATTTATAGATATTCATCAGTGACGGAGTCAACACATAGAATAGTTTCTTAGCTTTGACAAATTTCTGGAAAAGTCTGTCCCCCAATTTTTCGTTTACTTCGCGTTCATCCTTCGTCGTAGCGACAACTACAACATACCCTTTGGACAACCAATCATTAGTAGCTTCAATGAGATTGCAGATTCTTTGCCCTCCTGATGTGATTCCAGTGCTAAATTCGATTTCAAAAGCTTGGATCTCCCTATCTTTGATCCACATTGTATCTATTTGCTCAATGAAACGTTGATCGTTGGCAGTTAGCGTATTTCCTAATTCTGCTGGAAGATCTTTGAGTATGTCGAGATCCCCTAATCTCTGACCTTTGAAGGATTTTCCTTGTTCTACTTTTCCAATGTAGACTTGATAGCCACAACGCTTTCCAATCTCATAGAGCATATAAATTACCTCATTATGCTCCAACTTTGTTATCGCTTTTTCCTTCTTGTATCTTGGTGTAAGCGTCCATAAATCGGGAAATGTTACATGCGCTCCGATTTCTTTTAAGAGGTGAATGAGTTTTTTCTCGCGTTTCTTGGGGTCGGTAGTTTCAAGGTGAGGAAGAAGGGGGATAAGGCGTTCATGAATTTGGCTTATAGTTGCGCCTGTTGATCCGAAAGAGTTCAATATGCTAGAGAGATAATGCCTAATTAGTTCTTCTTCCTTAACGAATTGCTTCAACTTCTCATTTTTATCGTCGAAAAGCCAATGAGTAACGCCTTGTACGTCTTTGGTTTTGAAGTTGTCTTTGATGATACTCAAGATCTTCTCTTTTGTTATCTTCTCGCGACCAATCGTGTGATACAATCCTCTGTTTATCATAATCTGAATAAGATTATCATAAACATCGTCGTATCTCATACCGTCGAGTTTATCAACCAATAATCTTGTTGTTTCTTCAAGTACTAATTTGTCAAGATCGATAACGTACCCATAACCGTTGATGTATAAATCAGAGCGTGCTTTGTCAAGTCTCTTAAATGTGACAATGAAATCGCCTGTGATCGCAGTTTCAGGATTACCTCCCATTGTCCCCGATGTCTTTGCAGGTCGTTGAGGAACCAAGGCAACTTTCTCAAAGCCAACATACTCAGCAGCATTTAGCAAGGCAAACCAAATGTCAGGATCTTTATAGTGAAACCAAAGAGTACAGAGTCTATCCTTTTTGAGAACTCGGTGCATCTCTTTGAAAGCTGCGATCAGGTCTTTTCTATATTGATCTGGTGATTTACCACGCCTTTCGTCAACCGTTATCTCGCCATCATATTCTATTTTGTAGCCAAGCCATGCTGCCCACATGGTGCTGAGTCCAAAGTAAGGAACAGCACCGGCATAGGGAGGATCTGTAAAAATGTAATCGACAGAACCATCGGGAATTTGCGCAGGTGGTGATTTTAAGTCGGTTGCGGATTGAGTAGCTATAAGTATGTTTTCATCGTTGAGTAGTTCACCGAAACTTCGAGCTTCGTTGAATTGAATGTTGAAGTTTTTCAGTTCTTTGTTCGAGTCTTGTTTTCCCCTAAACGTCTTCTGAAATCTATGGTAGAAATAATACCACACGTTCCCCTCTACGCGATCTTTTGAAATTCTGAACCGCTTATCATACCAACTTCCCGCTGGTACAACTCCCTTTTCAAGACGTGAATTTCTCAATGGGACGAGTTTTGAAACTGGTTCTAGGTTTGCGGTAAACGTAAGTTTGAGAAGATCCCTGATATCTTTTTCTTTTGCCTTTTTTGAAATTGCGTCCAACAAAAGGCATAGAGCGTATAGATTCCTTTTTGAGAAAAGCTGATCTACTGTTTCTGCATCCGCGTCATGTGGTAATTTGGAATTTGGATAAGCAAATCGTTTCAGTTCTTTACTCGCAACTTTCTCAGCTTCGTTTATTGACGCTACGTCTTGTGATCGAACCTTGATTAATTGCCGCGCATCCTTCTTCTTTGCTTTCAAGCAGTAGGAGCATTCTATAAACACATGAGTTGGTTCCTTTGATTTCACCCAAACCGTCGAAATGATTTGAGCATTTTTATTGCAGTTAGGACATGGTGTTTCATATAAAGCGTATATCTTGTCCCTAACTTCATCTTCTATCTCCTTAAAGGCCGCTTGAAGTCTTCCCAATTCGCAGGGTATCGCGGTCATTCTTGTGAGAAAAGTGGCGAATGGATTAAGGTCGATGCCAACAGCCTTCCTACCTAAAAAGAAGGCTTCGACAGGGATTACACCGCTTCCACAAAATGGATCAAGTATTATGTCGCCCACTTTGGTGTAATGTTCTATATATGTTCTTACAACATTTGTTGGTTTACGTGCCCAAAACTTGTGAATCCAGTATCTGTCTGGATGAGTTTCTGGGGGTATTTCAAAATCAAGACTCATTTCTGTGTTCCCCTTTTTGCCCTTCTGATTGATTCTTCCCATTTATTCCCTTCTAGCTTTAAGTCTACCCCTGCTTTTTCTGCTGGTGTCTTTCCATTCAATGCCATGTGTGATCGTATGAAGTTGTAGTATATTCTTAGCCCATCCATCATTGTCTGTGCTGTCGTCTCTTCATCGAAGCCTCGCATGACCTTGTTTCTTTGTCTAATCGTTCCATGAAGCCTTTCAACTATGTTGTTGTTTGAACGGTCTCTAATGTTCGGTATCCGTACATGCTCTGTTCTCGACGCTTTCATTGTGCAGAACTCTTTCGTAATAGCGCCTTGATAGGCTCTAAGTCCATCAGTCACCACAGCCATAGGTCTCGTTTGCGAAATACTTGAGGCTTGAGCCAAAACCTTTCTTGCGTCTGTAATTTCTCCTTTCTCAGTTATCTGAGTGACTAGCCAATATCTGCTTTGGTTGTCTATCACATTCCAAGCCCATCTCTGGTTCTCATGGTTATCCAAGTTTCTCACGTTCAGAACCATCTCATCAGAGTGCCATATTCCGCTTACTTTCGGCACTAGCTGATCTACATACTTCTTCATCATAGCTATGTACTTGCGAATCCACTTATAAACTGCAACGTGACTAACCTCAACACCATAAAACTGCTTTAAATGGTCAACGATTGCCCTCATGCTGATTCTATTGAAATACAAGTCCAAGGCCACTGTCACAGTTTCGGGAGTAGCCTTCATCTTCTCAAACCCTTCATCAATAACAAAAAACCGCTTGCAGCCTTTGCAGAAGAACCGCTGAACCTTTCCTCTTTCTGTATTCCTGAATCCTCTCTTAACTGTGTTCTCTGAGCCACAGAACTTGCGTGTCAAAATCTGCTCTGGTTCGCATACGGTCTCAACCTCTTTCTCAGAAGGAAATGCAACCTGTTCATTTAACCTAATCTGTTCAACTGCGTGAATGTGCTTGCAAACAGATACATTACATGGTATATCTGGAAATTCTCGCTGATGGCCGCCAAGACACTCGCAAAAAAGGGAAATCTTCATACCACCAGCAACAGGACCACCGAAAACGAGCTAAAACAGGCTATTTCTGCTTTCCGAACCCCCTTTTTCTTCGTTTCTCATAATAGCCGAATACAGAGTTAAATTTTATATACCACGTCAAAGTATTGCGGGGGTGGGGATAAAAAAGAATGAAGGAGAATGAAAAAGTGAGCGTTAAGGCAGAATTTGACCTACAGAGAGCAAAAAATACAGGTATGGCAGTGTTTCTAGCCTTTCTTCTTGCACTACCGCTATATTCCATTGCCTTGTCGGCATTGGAACTGAACGTGGAGGTCTTTGAAGTTGAAGCTTCAAAGATTCAGCCAGCGGAGACGCTTATTCCAAACCCACCTACAGAACCTATAGCCTACAGCGAGAATTTCAGCTTCGCCATCCCAAACGACGGGGACAATGAAGTTCACTATGTTATACAAGCGGGGATCTACTGCCAAGAGTCTGCTCATTATGTCTTCATTGGAGATGTTGATGACTGGATACTCAGTCTCTGTATGGATGGTTCGATAAAATACGAAGGTAGCACAAGTGATCCCCCATGCATGCCTATGGACATTCCGCTAGGACCAATTACCAATGGATGGCATGCACTGCAGCTAGAGTATGCAGAGAAGTACGGGCCAGGAGGAATCAGTTTCCACATCGAAGATTTTGGTGGCGATAGAGGCGGCGGCAATGGTGGCGGTGGAGGTGGAACAGGCGTTGGAGGACGTAGACTCGCTCCCATGTTCATACTAAGCTTGGTTGACAGCGCGACAAAACAGGAAGTGACTTCTAGCAACTTGAAAGCAGAGATTGGCCCAGTACGAATATACGTGCCCAGCTACATCCGGGACGGGTGCATATACACAATTGCAACGGATACGTGGATGCCAGGCTCTGATGACTATTTCCTTAGGGGGTACGCTGATGATGCAATCTATGACGTTCGGCTAGGTGTTGGAGAACTGTGGAACGATTGGCAATGGTCTACGGGAGATTATGGAATAATCTATCGTTGGTCAGACGGGTTCTGCTATCCTCTTGGGTACTTCAGTGAACAACAAGACTGTTGGAAGCAAGTGCAGTTCAAGTTTGACAACGAAAAAGGTTCTGGTTGCCTAGAGTTTCGATACTTGTCCTACACCAATGACAAAGACCAGATCGGATTGCCAGAAGTCTATGCCTGGTGCGATGCGTGGGTAACCGATCCAGGACGCTCTTATGACGTTATCGTCGGAAATGCAACTATTGTAGAACGCAAATACTTCGTAGGAAGCAGCTGGGCTAGTGAATCAACACCTGGCCTATCAAAGAGATCCATAACAACAAGCCAAGAAATCAGCATCTATGACAATATATGGGACCACCACGAAAAGCTTCGGCTAGGATTTGGAATCGCCCACCTCACTCCAAAATTCAGTGAGACAGCGCAGTGCGGCATAATGCTAAATCTGACACACATAAGCTCAGATGGAGATCAAGATCCCTACGAATTCCTGAGACTAGAAGACGTGAAGCTAGACATCTACACCCCGCCACAATCGGTTTCCATCGCTGGTCTGGTATTCAGAGACCCCAATGACCCGAACTCTGACGTCATCGTCGAATCAGGCGGTAGAATAGCAGTAGCCGCTACTGCCGCAATCGCAAATTGGGAAGTAGGCATAATGGGCGCATCTGGAATGCTCGGTCCAGCAGGGATAATGGTGGCACTAGGAGGTTTGGCTGCAGGCCACGCGATGTATGATTATGCAGCAGGTTACCAAGAAGAAAACTTCGGTGAGACGCCGGGTGGAAACAGCACGCATAGGCAGATCTGGTACGATTACATGCTCGGCGTGGATACCACGAAGACTCCTCCAGAATCAAAGAGTCACATTGTGTTCGTCGGTCTTAACAAAGTACTGCCCAAGAGCTGCGGTGCAATAAAGCTGGTACTCCACGGAACAATCGATATATACGACGTAAGGGCGATTAGTATAATATCAAAAGTAGCATTTGAGATGGGAATAGTCGTTCCCATCTTTGCGTGGTAGGAGGAAACGGACATGCAGGCTGGAATTGCTCTTGCTGCATCAAAGATCAGAGTTGTGAAAGTTCTTCAAGATAGAAAGGCGTTCGATGAAACCACAGGGGTGAGCCCCGAAGAAGCTAAGATAAACTTCAAGTACACCTTGAAGCTGATGGAAGAAGGCGGTCTCATCAAGCGAACCTCTGATGGCAGAATATACCTAACCGAGAAAGGTCAGAAGACAAAACACTAATCGCCGCTACATCCAATAATGCGCGTTCTATGCTTGGCTATGGAACCATCTCATGTTTCTGAGATTTGATCGACCTTGGTCTCTAGATTTCTTCTTTTTCAGCGTCTTCATCTAGGAGTATTTGCATGAAACGCTGTTTCCCGCTGACCAACTCGCCGACACTCCTATCTCCGCTAGTTTTTTGTAACGAACAATTCCAGCCTTCAAGTTCCTGTTCATAGAAGATTCGAAGGATGTACCAGTCATCGCCTGTGTTCGTGTTGAGCCAGTATTCCACCACAGTTTCCCTCTTCTCAAGAGCCTTGTTCTTCGTGTAGTCCAATGCTTGTTCAATAATCCGCGACATACCAAGAAGATCTGCCCTTATTGCCTGCTTGTGCTTTCCAGAAATTCTCATTCTCTTGTCCCAAGCAATCTGGCAATCTTTAATAGAGAACCTCTTCAAGCTCAATCAAGAAAACATGATTGTTTAATGAAGTTATAAACTTGAGTGTTCCAGACTACCACGGTGAGTAAGATTCAATGGAGAATTCGATGAAAAGAAAAGCGTAACTCACTTGTCGTCGTCTGGTGTTCCGGTTGATGGACGACGACAACAACGATGAAAAGTGGAAAATTCGATGAGAGGACGGTGGGAAGCTTATCTGCGATTGTTTATCCCATTGACGTTAGTAGTCGCGGTTCGGTCAGGTGGCGTTGTCAGCTTGATTGATAGCTAAGCATGCGCGCCAGCGACATTACTTTCTACGGATAATGCTGTCCATAGTGCGCGCTCAACTGAGCAAAGTCTGCTGGCCCAACTTTGTTGTCATCGTTGACATCGCAGTTAGGGTTCCATGTGCCTACCATGCCTGGTTTGTCGGGCGTCGAACCATAAGCAACTGCAAGCAATGCGAAATCAGCAGGACCAACTTTGAAGTCACCATTGAAGTCACCTGGAATCGTAATGCTTACAATGCCATAAGTGAAGTTGTTGTCGCTGACATCTGTTTCATTTTCAACAGGAGAAGCATAAGCCCATATGGTGTAGTTGCCCTTAGCAAAACCGGAAGTATTCCAAGAGAGGGTCAAAGTCGTCCATGTTTCGTTTGGCATGTTTTCGACTATTTGTTCTCCAATGATTGTTGTGTTGGCATGAATCGTAACGCTGAGATTTTCTGGAAAACTGCCTTGGTTTTCAAATGTGACATTCGCAGGCATTTCATAGGTTTGACCTACTACCGTCTTGGAAAACGTGACAGCCAAGATGGTGATGTCATGACCGCGCACTTCTATAGCTCTGCTGGCTATGTTGTTTGTGTAGTTTAGTTCTAGGAATTCGTTGTAAGGGCTTACTAGAGCGTTTATGTGGTGTGTTCCACACGTGGCATTCCATTGTATAGAAGCAGTTTCAGCTTCACCTACTGTTATGTTTATGACACATTCACCTATGAGCGTTCCGTTTGCTGGGTTTCCATCGTAGAACAGGATTGATGCATTGTTTGCATCTGCTTCACCGACGTTATGAATTGTTGCGTTTATTGTTACTATTTCACCTTCTGTAGCTGTTTCCTTTGAAAAGTGAATGTCTGTTTCGCTTAGAGATAGGTCTGGGTATTGTTCCACCCATATTGTGGCGAATGCTTCTCGAGCAAACTGTTCGTTATTGACTGATCCATTTGCAGTTGCGGTTATGTAATATGTTCCCCATAGGCTCGTGTTTGTAAACGTGTTTGCGTATATGCCATCATTTGTCTGGTTGTCGTTATGTAGCCCATCATCATAGAGTATCATGGCTTCGGTTGTATTATCAGGCTTCAGTATTTTTGCGTTTATTGACCCGCCTATTATTGATTCGCTGCCGAAGCTAAGAGTCGCAGTGATGTTTATTGGTTCTCCAGGGTCGTATTGATGCTTCGAAAGCGGGATGGACAAAGTTATGTTCGTATCCAACATGACCATTATGGCATAGCTCTGATTTTCTGGAATGTCAATTGCTGTAACATTGGCGTCCCAAATTCCCGTTTCCGGGTTCTCAATGATATAACCTTTGATAGTGAGATTCTGACTACCGTAATATGATATTTCCGGGTGTTTTTCGGCAACAGAGGGGTCGATTAGGGTTCCATTGGGAGTAAGTAGGGTTAGATTTAGGTCTCCTCCAGACCACACCAGCATGATATCTGCTGCTTTAGCTGAGCTTATCGGTATTTCATGCAGTTTCTCTCCGTTTGGAGAGATTTCGCCAAGTATCGAAATGGCCCATTGAGTTTCCACGTCATTCTCAGAGATGTTTTCCAGTGTATAAGCTTCTGCAAGGTTGAGAGGGTTCTGATTCAGTATTTCTTTGACTCGCTGGATTATTCTAGGGTTTTTGGGCAGGTAGCCATGATAGCCGGCGATTGGGTCGCCGATCCCGCTCACTGTTTCCTTGGGTACGCCATCCAAGTCAAATGCCCTAAGCCAAGGTATATCGTAAAGCCAGCCACCTAGGCTTGAATAGTGCACTCTGTTCTTGAAGTTGATAGCATAGTTGCTATTTAGGGTGTTCAGGAACTTGGAGTTGGATGACATTTCCTTAACAGAGTTCCAATACAGCCTCATTCCCAGTGCTTGCCCCAAATATGAATAGTAAAAAGCGCCAATCTTGAGCTCAAGGAGCGCCCATGTGACATAAGGAGGGAGAGTCAGCCCCCACGTAGATGCAAAGACGTTACTTATCAGTTCGTCCACCTGTGAATCGCCGCCGGCAGCCAGTAGGAGGGGCAGTAAGTCTTTGTCACACCCTTGATTGGGTGTTTCGAGCATTATCAGCTTTCTCACACTCTTGTCTCCTCCACCTTGCTCTATGTACCATCTTGCAACCAGTCCACCCATGCCGTCGGCAACGATGTCCACTTTATCAACATTGTAGCCGACTCTTGCAAGGGTGACCTCAATATCGAGTTTAGCAGCATAATTCGATATGTGATCGCTGGTTCCTCCATCAGTCGGCGCGTATCTTGCGACATAGACTTCGAAGCCAGCTCCAGTCAACTGGTTTTTCATGACATTCCATGTTTCATCTGGATTGAAAGCTTCCTTTTGAAATCCATGAACAAGTACTACTACTGGCTTCTTGACAGTAATAGTCTTGCATATGTCTGCTTGTCCGTTGGAGTTTATTGCTGTAAGGTTTACGTGATATGTTCCCGGCGTTGAGTATGAATGGCTTGTTCTCAGCCCTGATGCTGTGTGTCCATCATCAAAGTCCCACATGTATGACGTTGCACCCTTAGATTGTGAAGCATCGAACCACATCTTTTCTCCAATTACAGGGTTGAGAGGCCAAGGTAAATAGAGAAAGGAAGCAATGGGACGCTGTGAAGAAGCAGCTCCGAAAACTGCCCGTAACGTGTGGGCAGAGTTCATTGTCACCGAATAGGGGTTGGTTGATCCAACGTTGACCGTGTCAAGTTCCCAGTGATCAAATTGGTATCCGCTATACTGAAAGGCTCTGGCACTAACCACTCCTCCTGCGCCAATTTGGTATGTCCCAAGCGCTGGACTGGTTGTTCCGCCAACTGAAGCAGTGATCGTCAAAGTATATGTCGGGGGTGGAAGACCTGAGCTGACTTTCACCAGCCAGAAATCAGAGCTGCCAGCGCCATAGGAGTAAGTATAGCCTGCTATTGTGTATCCGCCGTCAACTGTCTGAACTAGAGCTTTAGCTATATCGTGGTCTGCCCCTCCACATGTCTTATCCCATTGTTGATTCCCAGTAGAATCGGTTTTAACCAACCAAAAATCACAATATATATCGGCTGGAGGGTACGTACGGCCTGCTAATGCGTATCCACCGTCGATCGTCTGCACCAAAGCATACGCTTCATTATCTAATGGGGAATACCCATAAGTTCTATCCCACTGAGTATTACCGTTTCCGTCGGTCTTTACCAAATAGAAATTACCGACACTATTAACAGAAGCACAGGTCCAACCTGCTAATGCGTATCCACCATCAGTCGTCCGCACTAGAGCATACGCTTCATCATACCAAGTCTCTCCATATGTCTTGCTCCATTGAAGATTGCCAGCAGAATCCGTTTTGACTAGCCACATGTCATCGGCGCCAGCACCGTAGGAATTTGTCCAACCTGCTAATGCGTATCCACCATCAACCGCCTGCACGAGACTCTGACCCTCTTCATGAACTGCTCCACCATATGCATGAGTCCATTGAGCATTGCCGTTTGCATCGGTTTTGACTAACCAAAAATCAGCCTCACCAATACAATAGGAAACTGTCATGCCTCCTAACGCATATCCTCCATCAGTAGTTTGAATGAGAGTATCAGCAATGTCAGTCTTTGTTCCTCCGTATGTTTTGCTCCATTGAAGATTCCCTGAAGAATCGGCTTTTACAAGCCAAAAATCGGCGCCGCCGGCGCCGTACGAATACGTATAGCCTGCTAAAGCGTATCCGCCGTCAACTGTCTGTACCAGAGCATTAGCAATATCCGTGTCTGCCCCTCCGTATGTCTTAGACCATTGAGTATTACCGTTGGCATCAGTCTTAACTAACCAAGCATCAGTTTGACCGGCGCCATATGAGTTGGTGTAGCCTGCTATTGCGTATCCGCCATCACTGGTTCTAACCAGCGCGCCAGCGTCATCACTACTTGTTCCTCCATAGGTTTGTGTCCATTCTGTTGATGGGGGCTCAGCTGCAGCCAAGAATAGGTTGAAGACTGATGGAAACATGCCCGTTAGAAGAAGCGTCAGCATTATTCCAGAAGCAAGTCTCCTCACGAAGATCCTCTTCCTCAGTCATAGAGTGTACTGAATCAGGTAATATGATTTGTGGAAGAATACACTTCAAAGAACTAGATTATAGAAGAAACTTCTATTAGATGCTAAGACACGAAGCAATGGGCTGCGCAGGATATTTTCCCCGCGCGCTACTGCTAAGGCACTCAATTGGATGTGCAGTGTTGTTGACATGCACGTTTTCCTCTTCCAAAATGATCAGGTCCGTGGCGCAAAGTCTTCGTAAATCATCTGCTAGTTTCTTCCATTCCTGACTGAAACAGTTGAGAAAATCGACGTCCATACCTTTTCTTGAATAATAGGGCCAAGGAGGTTTCTTCTTCATCTGGCGAGGTAAAGTTATGCAGATAATCAGTCCACCAAATGCAAGGCCAGAATCTAGCTTTGCATATTGAACAAAATGAGGAAGCAGATCTCTTTTAGTTATCCATCCTCTTTTCCAACTATCATATTCTGGCGTTTTCCCTGATGAGAGATATTCGATTGCTTCATCGTTGGTACAACATTCAGCAAAATACATTGACTTGTGATCACAGCTGAAGCTAACATCAGGTCTGAAGTAATTGCGTTTTTTCATCTTTTCAAAATTCCTGTGAAGAGAAACAGGATTGAATGGTGTTGAGAAGTCTATTCTCGGTTCAACAATTGGCACCATGTCGCTTCGCCAGCCAGCTTCGACAAATGCTGACTCGAGTAAACCATGAAAGGTGTGCTTTGCTTTGACATAATTCTGGAAAATCTCTCTCGTGAGAAATCCACGTTTGATCAGGACTCTTATGACCTCGACAAATTCGGTGCAGAGATCATGCGATGACATGAAGCATCAACCATTTGCTGTATAAATCCATAAAAACAAAAGCTTTTCGCGCACTCTGATACTGCTGGGCGTATCATTCTTCCAATCTTCGCGTCAAGGATTGCGGTCTTGTCTTGAGAGTCGCCGAGCAAGCTTGAAGTATAGTTCTTCTTCGAATGCTTGCTCCCAGGGCTTCAGTTTATGTTCTGACCCATTCTGTCTGGCAAGAACCATAACCCGATAAAGCGCCTCGAAGTCATAAGGCCTAATCCGTATGCTCCGCTCGACCATTTTCTTCACCCCATACTTCTTCGGCAAAACTTGTTAGCGCCCATTTCCATCCGCGCTTCTCGAAAAGCCGTTCACCAGTCTCGAATTCTAGCCGCTTGTTCATGCGAAGGATCCTGCGGCTCACATGATAGTATTCAAGACCATATTGACTCAGCCGCTTCGCTATGTCCTTTGGGAAAGCTCCTTGCGGACCGGCTTCTCGGACTGCTTCTAAGATCTCCAAATCAACCTGATCTCGGCATGAGAACTTTTCAAGCATAGGCACGCTAAACTGGAAGTAGCCTGCGCCTTTCAGGCCATGCAGGATAATCCGTTGGACGTGTCTCATGTCTTTGACTTCAGCCAAAACCTGCTTCAAAAGTTGCTGATTATACTTTATGCGGCCTATTCTGTCAGCTCTGGTGCGCCTTTTTTCAGGCTTCTGAACACCGTTTTCGCTGATTTCCTGCATAAAGTGTTCACCAAAGGAAATTCCCAATGTTGGCGATTGCAGGAGTTGTGCCTGTTTGGTCTAGGGTCACGAAGCTTGGAAGGCTAGGCTGCGAAAAGCATGGGCTTTTCCCATGCCCTTGAGAAAGCCCGAAAATGGCTTTTAAGCACTCTTCAGCTGCCAAAAAACCTTCAAGAAACATTCTTGTCCACCTCACTCTGAGCTCTGCTTCCAACCCCAGACCCTACGAACTGGCCGTCCTCGTTGATCTTGTCGGTTTTGTTTCTGCAGACTACTTCAGAGACCAAATCAGTCACGGTTAACGCTCCTAGATTTTGATGAAAAACAAAAAAAGGGGGATCGCGGGAGACATCGCCACTAGAAGTTTGTTCTAGAGAATATTTCGTTTTTGGGAATAGTCAGACGTGCGAAACACGATTTAAAGCGTTCCATGGCCCTTTTTCAGTTATAGAAGACAATTCTGAAGGAGTGTTATAGAAATGAACTCTTGGACCACCAACTCAGCCCCACCGAAGAGACGAGACAAGCTCTACATTGTCGCGGAGATTTTGGAAATAGCGAAGGATGGTACTTTGAAGACTCAAATCATGTACCGTGCAAATCTGAGCTTTACACAACTCAACAATTACCTTGAGTTCATGTTGAGAATTGAGTTGCTGGAAAAAGTCGAGGAGAACGCCAAGGAAATCTATAGAGCCACAGAGAAGGGTTTGGATTTTCTTCAACGCTACCGTGAAATAAGCGAATTGCTCAGATCAGCAGATGAAAACAATGGCAGAAATGGGGTAAAGATCCCGCCGCCACACTTGCTCAAAAGGAACCAATATGCGTAAGTCACTTTCTCAAGCGAACATATCCAGAATAAGAGTGAACAAGAGCTAACGCTTCAAGTCTTGCTCCTCTAGAAAACTTCTGACTTTCTCCTTTAGGGATGGAAATTCTTTCAGCATGGCTTTTATGATTTTCCAGCGGATTTCTTCGTTTTTCTTTTCGATTTGCATGAGGTGTTCCTTGAGGAGTATTATATAGCAATATACCATATAAGCTTTTTTCTGCACAAATCTTCGTGGAAAAAAAGAAAAAAGAAAGGACTATTGAATGCTTATGACGTTTACGGTCTTCCTGCGCAGCTTGACGGCCGCTACTGCGACTGCTATAAGCACTGTCGCGCCGACCAAGACTAGAAGCAGATTCGTTGGCAGCCATGGAGAAATGCTTTCAGCACCAAGCGACGGGTCATGTTCCAGCGTGTAGTTGCCGAAGTACGGATAGCCTATGAACAGGCGCATGTGTGCTCCTGCCGAGATGTACGAGGCGGTCACGTCTGTCGTGTTGTAAGTGACGCCATCGGTGATTATAGCTTGGGGCACGAATTTGAAGAAGCCCCCGAATGTGGCATTGCCTTTCTCGAAGCGTATTTTGAAGGGTTCTCTCAAGCGATTCTGCAGTGAGGTCTCTTCGTCGATTTCTGTACGATTCTGAACTACTGAGATTCTGTCGCCTTCAACATACATGTTTTGAGCCGTCGAAGCCTTTTCCGTAAGATCAGCATCCGCAGTGCTTTCAGCATCGCTTTCTGCGATGTTCAGCTTTGTCATGTTTATTGAAGCTAGATTGACCCATAGGGCCAGGCTAGATTCGCTTTTTGGAATGTCAAGTCCAAGGTCTCTTAGCTCTTGAATTGTCGGCTCAAGCTTGTCGATATTCCATTCCCAGTGCTTTATGATTAGGTCGATTTTGAGTTCGCCAGCGTCGACTGTGTACGTGTATTGGCCATGTGCGTCTTCTGTTGCAGGCGTGTAGTAGAAACGGCATCTGATTATTATGTTGTCTTCAGCGAATTGGAACTGCTCTCTGTGTCCCGGTACATTCATTAGTGTGAAGTTGAAACTTAGATATTTCACGTTGCCTCTGGTCACGTTCTCAGGTCCTTCCAGTTGCCATTCAGAGCTGCTGAAAGGTAAGTAAGGTGCGTGCAATCCTGTTGCGTTTCCGATCTTCCATATTTTTTCCATGGCTTTTTGTCTCATCATGTATTGAAGCATATGCTGCTTAGGAGCGTAAAAGCGGGATTGTATGCGTTCCCTTATTCGCCAGTTTTCAGCTTGGGATCGCCAGAGGAAGTAAGGTTTTTCAAAGGTTGAGTATTCGATCAATCCTTTGAATTTCGCAACGTTTATGTTGTTTGGATCATTGGTGTACCACCACAGGAACATAGGTTTCTTTCCGTTTGCTGGAAAAGCAATAGTTATGATGTCATTCTGTATGTAGCTCCATGTTCCGTCACTTGGCAAAATTACTGGCGTTGAAGAGCTTTCCGCAGAGACGGGCATTAGTATTGTCAACGGTGCTGCAATCGATACAAGCAATATTGCAAGAAAGACTACTGTCAGGTATCTCTTTGTCTTCAAGTTTTTCGCCTAAAAATGATACTCTGCACGATGTATTAAGAAAACCGTTTCGAGAAAACTCGAACATCTGCTTGGAAGCGTTCTGGGAACCTCGAACTCGCCCGAGCGGAGCAGAGAATATGAGTGGTGAGCATCACCTGAATACGAATCTCGGCCCTTTCTTCATTCGGATCTCAATATGTCCCGAATCTTTTTCTTATAGTGTCCTTTATTGCATCGACGCTTGTCTTCTCGTCTTCAGGCGCCTTGATTGTTCCGCGCTCTTCCGCTTCCGTTTGGGCTGTTCGGGCCTCCGCTTCCTGAATATATTCATCAATGCCTAGGTTAGTTCGCTCAAGAATCTGTTTGACCCAGTCGAGCTTGTCTTCAATGTCGTATGCGGTTGTCACCATCCTGAGTTTATCGCCGATAACGAAAAGCTTCCTATCCCACATATGTCTGCTTGATTTCCATTCCCTTTCAAAAATGTCCTGCCATATGTGATCTGGCGTGGAGTCTAGGGGCAGATCGATTACGTATGCTTTGGAGAAGTAATGGTCTCTCTGTATCGTGATGTTTTCAATGTTGAGGGGTTCCCGAATCTTGACTTTCTTGACCAAATCCTTCATTTTCTTCTCAAGTGCTAATCGGGCGGTTCAGCCTTAAAAATCCTATGCTCGAAAACTACAGCATAGAAGAGTCACAAAAGAAGACGAAACTGATTGTTGTCTGTCCACAAGCTATATGTCTGCAAACAGCACATTGAATAGTGAGGGAGGAATTGTCGAGCAGGGTCGTTTCTTGTACTATTCTGGTGTTGTTTCTTACCAGCGTGTCAGTATTGACGTTCAGCGTTGAACCCGTTAGAGCGGAAGCGTTTATCTATATCAGGGCTGATGGCTCGATTGATCCTCCTTCGACGCAGATACAGAAAAATGGCGATATCTACACGCTTAACGACGATATTTTCAATGCTACCCTTGTGGTCGAGAGAAACAACATAACTCTAGATGGAAGCGGTCATATGCTGCGAGAGTCAAGAGAACCTCCAGCTCATTGCGGGGTAGATCTTTCTTACCGCAAAAATGTCACAGTCTCTAACTTCGTCGTTTCCGGATTCGCCCATGGCCTGTGGCTTGACTCATCTTATTATAACGACATAGTCAACAACACTGTCCTCGACTGTGGCTGTTATGGCATCAAACTTTACGAGTCTTATGGGAATACTCTCAAAAACAACTCGGTAACGACCTCAGTTATAGGCATTTATGTATTACGTTCAAACCACAATTTACTGGTAGGCAACGAAGCCAAGAACAACCAAGAAGGCATCACGCTTGTTCTTGGAACGCAAAATACGTTAAGGAATAACACGATGTCAGGGAACACCTACAACTTCTATGCTGGGGGCCTATTCCTAACATACTACGTGCACGACATTGATACATCAAACCTCGTAGATGGAAAACCTATCTGTTATTGGATCAACCGTTGCGGCGAAACGGTTCCTTCGGACTGTGGACAAGTAATAATCGTAAACTCGTCGAAGATTACCGTCAAAAACCTAGAACTAAAAAACGCAATGGGAGGAGTGATTCTGGCTTCTACGAGGGATTCCTTGATAGAAAATGTGACAAGTACAGAGAACTATTGCGCGATTGATCTAGATCATTCCGATAACAATATGATAACCAAAAACAGAATCACTGACAGCGAAGCCGCAGGCATCGGTTTGACGGTTTCAACTTTCAATAATATCACTTACAACACGGTCACGAACACTACTGGCTGTGGGATTTGGATAGAAGACTCGGGCTACGAGACAGTGATTGGCAATAATATACTGAGGACCAATCAAGCAGGGGGAAGCTATCAGGAATTCGAAGGTGCTGGAATCCTAGTGGATGACAGCTCTCGCTGCAACATAACAGAGAATAACCTGGTTAAGTGCGCATTTGGCATTGTCGCTGGTGCTGGACCAGCAACCTCCAACTTGATTGCACGGAATAATATCGTGTCAAACGGCATTGGCCTCGTAATAGCCGAAGGCATAGAAAACTCAGTTCATCATAACAACTTTGTCGAAAACGACCAACAGGTTTCAACTCTGATCGGAACGACAGATGCTTTTGACAGCGGATATCCTTCCGGCGGCAACTATTGGAGCGATTATTCTTCCATTGACAGTAATAGCGGCGAATTCCAAAACATGACCGGAACCGACGGCATAGGCGACGCCCCTTACATCATCGATGACAAAAATCAAGACAGATACCCATTGACGGTTCCGCCAATTCCAATTCCCATAGTCTGGAACGAGACGTTCTATCCCATCGGCATAAGTAGCAACTCGACAGTTAGCTGGTTTTCATTCAACGAATCCAAAAGAACAATCAGTTTCAACGTCACTGGTCCTGAATACTCAACAGGCTTCTGCAACCTCACATTCGCAAACGCTCTAATCAGAGACATGTGGCAGGACGACTGCACAGTGCTGATAAATGGGGCGCCACCTCTCAACATTGCAAACTCTACAGATGGCGAAAACACCTATTTTCACTTTACATATCCGCACATAGGACATAGCGTAACAATAATACGGGAATTTCCGTTAACGGCAACGCCCTTCTTAATGTTGCTTTTCGTGGCAATAATCATTATTGCACTGCGAAAAGGACCGGCGAAAAGGCGTCAACCATCTAGCACGCGACGCGCCCCGCAGTTTTCCTTGTCTCTTTGTTACCGGTCTGGCGCAAAACGGACAGTGTTCCGAAAGCATTATTTGAAAAGAAGCCATGGATAAAGTAGGGGAAGGGATTCAATTGAAGGAGATCGCTTTCAAAATAATGCTAGCTTGGATGCTAGTTAACGCTTTGTGTTTTTTGCTCAATGCTCGCTCTGCAAAAACTGTGTCTTCTAATGCCAATGCTTGGAAAACACAGTCTGAGCTTATCATTGTGCCTGATAACTATTCAGAAATCCAAGATGCGATTGATGCTGCTTCAGTAGGCGACACCGTATTTGTTAGGGCAGGGACTTACAACAAGACCTTGACCATCAACAAGACGTTGACTTTAGTAGGCGAGAACCCAGACACTACAGTCATTGATGGAATTGACAATCAGAACACGATCCTCTATGTAGGGGCTGACAACGTGAACATCAGCGGATTCACCTTGAAGCTCGGCGACTACGGTATATGGCTGCATGAATGCAGCGGCTGCAAGATCAGTAACAACATTCTGCTAAACATTTACTTTCATTGGGGAATCTACCTAGATCATTCCGTCAACAACGTGGTCACTAACAACACTATACTTCCGGGCCACATGGCAATCTACGCAAGTTACTCAAACAGCAATATCATCAGCGCCAACCACATGGTCCACAACCGAGTTGGCGTCATACTGGAGTACTCTTTTAACAACATCATGAGAGACAACAAGTTCGAGGAAAATGAAGAAGTCGCCATTTTTCTGCTTGACTCTGGCGGAAGTGTTCTGAGCAACAATACTCTGATAGGAAATTGCTGGGGCTTCCATATATGGGGCGATCAGCTCTCGCATTTCATCAATGACATAGATACGTCAAACACTCTCGACGGCAAACCCGCTTACTATTGGGTAAATCAACGCAACAAACAGGTCCCACTAGACGCTGGATACATAGGTCTCATCAACTGCTCAAACATAGTTGCTAGAGACCTCAACATTTCCCATAGCGGTGAAGGCGTGCTCCTTGCGTACACTAATGATTCACTGATAGAGAATGTGAGCGCAACTTCGTACATTTACTATGGCATCAACGCACTTTACTGTTACCACAACATCATTCGCAACAACAACCTGACGAAGTGCAGAGGTGCTGGAATGTTCATGAACTCTTCAGACTGCAACTTGCTCAAGGACAACGCCATTGAATATGGAGAAGACGGTCTCGCCATGACAAGTTGCTGGAACAACACCATAGTAGAGAACAGTATAAGCTACAATGATGCCGGAGTTCTCCTTGGTGATTCAAGCAACAACACTTTCTATCACAACAACATTGTTGGCAACGGGGCTCAAACAAGCATCTCCAGCTTTTCAATTAACAGTTGGGACAACGGGGTTGAAGGCAACTACTGGCGCCATTTTCAAGCCAACGACACCAACCCTGATGGAATAGAAGACAATGCTTACGTCATAGACGAAAACAATCAGGATAACCATCCTTTGATGGGAATGTTCCACAGCTTCAGCATCTCTCTTGACAACGAAGTAGGCATCATTTCCAACTCAACTCTTGAGAACTTCGAATACATCGAGTCAAACGGCACGATAAGGCTGAACGTTTTTGGTGCCACTGGAAGAGGATTCTGCAGAATCTACATTCCTCATGCGTTGATGAATCCAAACTCAATCAACGTGATCATTGATGACGGCAACACGCCTTTGCTATATTGCAACTACTCGCTGTATGATAATGGCACTCACAGGTGGATATACTTTGAATACAATCACTCAAGCCACCAAATCACCATAATTCCAGAGTCTACATCAACTATTATCATACTGCTGACTATGTCCGCCTTAGGTCTAGAAGTTGTTGCTGCAAAGAAGAAAAAGCTCCCAAGTACGCATAGATTAGTAGACCGCTAGACTCAGGACGCCGTATGATGGTGCAAATATAGCTTCTGAAAGGTCTTCTCCCCCTTTGAGTTGTCTATTTTGAAGGCTGCCACTATTTTGACGCCTCGTGGATGGAATTCGCCCAGTTTAGGGTTTCGTGATTCAAGGTATTCCTTCTCGGTCCGGCAGTCGTCACAGTACAGCAAGTCTTGGACTAAGGGTGAGACGCAGTTTCCGACGCCTACAGGTGCGATGTTGATTCTGGGCAAGTCTGTTGCTCCTTTGCTGGTCTTCTTCTACTTCGCAATTGCCTTTACAAGAGGCTACGTTGCAGGTTGACCTTTGCGACATAGGTCTATCTTCTAGTCTATTCCTACATAAGTCTTAAATAATGACATCCTTGAAAGTACCGCTGGAGGCAATAGCAGAATGAACAGTCCATTTAGAAAGGCCGTAATCATGATTTGTGTTTTGCTTCTTTCTCTTCAGGCGTACATCAGCATTGTTCAAACAGTCGGCTGCTTCAGACAGAACAACATCCTGAAGTCGGTTACGTTGAAAGGCTCTAGGAACACGTCTGCCAATTGCACGTTCGCAGTTGGCGACACTTTGACGTTGGCTGCTGAGTCAGACGTTGGCGAAGGTTGCAGATTCATGGTCTATCGGGATTCTTCGCTGGTGTTTGAGAAGTATGCGCGTTTCGCCGAGACAGTCGCTGAGGCGCTTCTTCCACTTCTGCCCCCGAAGCTCGGCGTCGGAAAATACGTTGTCATTTTCGATGCTTTTGTCTACAATAAACCACTATTTGGCGCCGAGTTTTCTGATCGCAGAGGTTTGGTTTTTGAGGTGACAAGCGTTGAAACTCGGATCGAGGTTGGTGCCGTTTATGATGCGATTTTTGGAAGTTTGGAGATGTGTACTAACTTGACTGATCGCGAAGGCTATCCTGTACAGGGCGAGAACGTCAGCTTCAAGATCAAGTCCGCTGACAGAGAACGCATTACGGATGGATGGTTCCCTCTTGGTTCTTCGCAAACTGACAGCAATGGGTATGCAGCGTTGAAGTTGGCTTTTGGCATGTCTGATGGCAACTATTCAGTCATGGCTTTTCATGCTAGCAACGCGAATTTTGGAGAGTCGAAGAACAAGACGCGCTTTGAGGCCGTTTCAAGTCAAGGAGGTTCGCTTGGTCAACCTGAGGGTGGTGAGGGTTTTGGAAGTCTGACCGTTTCTATAGACAATACCAGTCCTTATGCAGTGCTGCCTGTCAATGTACGTGCCAGCTACGTGGCTGAATCTGTTCTGGAAGGTTGGGTTGGCATATATTTCTTTCTCGACAGCATTGGTGGTCTGCATCTTGGCGGTGTCATGGTTGGGCTTCCTTCATATCCTAAGTCTTCTTATGAGGCTTCGTTGCCGTGGAGCCCGAACGTTACAGGTTGGCATAAGGTTGTTGCTGCGATTGTGAATGGGACTCTTGCCGATGTTCAAAACTGCATTGGCATAATTGCGACTGGAGAGGCAAGCGTCAATGTTAGGGGTTGTCCGTCGAATTTGGTTATTCAGTGTCCCAGCGCTGTTTATGGAGATGTGCTTCCTGTCACTGTTGCATTCTCCAAGCCCAGATGTTACAGTGCATCTTTCACTGATTTTTATGCGGCGAGCACTCTTGGTCCCAAGCTGGTTTATGACGGATTGGACTACGTGATTGACTATCCCATTTGTTCTACATCTTTGAGGCTCTACGTGAATAGCAGTTCACAGTGTTCAGATATGACGGGTGAGGATGGCTGCGTGGTTTTTCCGATGTCGTTGGGTTCCTATGGTTCATCCTTCACGTTGGAAATCGCCGTCTCAGTTGAACCTTCTTCAGAGCTTTTCGGATTCAAATTCGCCAGCCAGATCGTCAATTTCTCTAGAGTCAACGTTCAAGAAGTCAGAGACGGCGGCTACCATGCTCTCGGATTGAGCTTTGGTGTCGGTGACGCTGCAAAAATCGGCAATAAGGTGTACATCAACACTGCGAATCCCATCACTGCTAAGACCAGCGTTTTTGGTCTGCCACTCTGCGGCGCTCCCGTTTTGCTCATTGTAGGCCGAACAGTTGCGGATGCCGAAACTGTGCAGGGATGGGCTGCAGTACCTTCCGGTGCCGACTATTTGCATGTCATCTGGACTCGTGAAGGCACACGTGATGCCTGCATCAAGGCGCGTTTTGACACTGGCGAAGAGGCTTATTTGGATGGTAAGCTTTGCGCTAGAGTTCCTGCGGGGGTTCATAGCTTAACCTTGATGAGAGAGTCTGGAAGCGGAGGCGGGGGTGGCGGAGGAGGCGGCAAGTACGTCATACTTGCTAGTGTCGAGAGCGATCAGACGGTTGTAGGGTCGAGGTTAGGCACTTCTTCTTTAGGTTCGCTTGGTGACATAGGTGGTTTTGCTGTTTCCGAGAATGCGGGAGTGCCCATTGATGGGTGTGTTAGGTTCCTAGAATTGTGTTTAGATGACGAGGTTGCTACTGACAATGTTGGTTCAGTGGCCGAGGTCTGGCAGGCTCAAGAGTTCGGGTCGTATCTTGTGCAGGTGAAGCTGCCTTCAGAGTTCGACGTGACTGTGACTTTCCGCAGCGATTTGCCCGAGATCTATGACTTGTTGAACTTCATCAAGTACTATGAGGTTGTTAAGCGGCCCGTAAGCATTGACGTTGACCTGCAGGGAGAGGTTCACTCCGAAGTTTTCGAGGCGGAAGCAGACGCTTACGTTGATAATTGGTTTGGAAATGAGAATGTAAACTTTGGCGGAAATACTGAACTCAACGTTCTCAGAGGAGAGCCTCTTCACGAGATGTCGTACGTTCGTTTGAATATCTCGTCTCTTCCAAGCAATGCCTACATCGTTTCCGCGAGATTGCGCGTGTTCTGCGACACTTCGCAGATCTTTGAGCCAGCCTCCACCTTCTGCGCTTACATGGTTACCAGCCCATGGAACGAGATGGAAGTCACATGGAATAACAGGCCGTCGAATGCTCCGAATCCTTCTGATGCTCCTTATGTTGAGAGAGGTACGTATGAAAAGTGGTTGTGCTTTGACGTCTCTGAATGCGTCAGGTCGTGGCTAAACGGCTCAGCCAACTTTGGGCTGGTTCTGGATTGTGCCTACGGTGAATCTGCGTTTCTGGTTCTGTCCTCTCGACATTGTGAGCTTTACGTGAGGCCTGCTTTGGAGGTTTCCTACGTTTTGCCTTCTCCTAACATCGCCGTCACAGTCAGGGATGGAGTCACTCAAGACCCTCTTCCTAGCTGGCTAGTCACACTTCACGCAGATGATGAAACGATTTGGTCAGACTGCGTGAATTCTTCTGGTGTTGGAGTCTGTTCGACTTGGAGGCCTACGTCCAGCACAAGGCATTATGTCACTGCAAGCTCTGACGCGTCCGGGGTTTATGATGCAGGTTCAGCAAGCCTTATTTGCGACTTTAGGTTTCGAACGAATGTTACTTTTCAAGGGGCAAACCCGTTTGAGGCAAGGACTGGTTTCAATAATACATACAGTTTCCTAGTTGCTTCAAACGGCAGGGTCGGCTTGGGCGGAGTGCTTGTGCGATTTTTCATTAACGGCACTCTTCTTGACGGCATGTGCTATAAGGAATATCGCATCAGTTACGCTGATGGACTCGGGTTTGTCTCTTTTGTTTGGGCTCCACCTACCAATGGAACGTATGTCATAAAGGCGTCGTATTTTCCCAGTGGTTTCCCATTTTTGCCTGATTATAGTCCCTGTGAGACCTTCGTGTGTGTTACTGCCATAACGGTGCCTCTTGCTGTGCTTTTCAGCGTTTCGAGGAGCGAGTTTGAAGTTGGTGCCGGTTTGAATCTGAATGCCACTGTCTTGTATGCTTCTAACAACAGCCGCGTCAACAATGGCTACGTGATTAATGTTGGGTTCTGGAATTGCAGTTCCGATGGAACGGTTTCGTTCGTAGGTTCCGTTGCCGCTGGAAATGGAGAGGCTATCCTGTACACCACTTATCCCAACGACGGAAAGGCTCACGCGTTCATGGCCAAGGTCATCCCTGAAGCCGGCGCAAAGATTCCCCAGGGCATTGTCTGCAGTCCTGTTCAGCTTACTGTGCTTGCAGAGAACACTAAGCTGCTGCTGAACGTTACGCGAGAAGAGTCTTCCTCTAAGCATTCTATATGCGGTTGGCTCAAAACTGGAGCAGGCCTCGGCGTCTCTGGCAAGCAGGTGAAGATCAAGGTTAACGACACCGAGTTTCTGCCCAGCCCTACAAACGCAAGCGGCTACTTCAGCACCAGCATTGACTTTGCAGCAAAAGACAACCAGCCCACGCTCTACATGATAACCGCCAGTTTTGAGGATACGACTCAGCCTTTGCAGGCCACAGCTTGGGCTTACACGCTTGATGGTGATCCTTATGCAGCTTGCACAACAATACAGTACGGGTACAAGCCAGCAGCCAACAGCACCATGCTAACCGTAGAACCGCAATCAACGACCACTATGGCAATAACAAAATCGCCAGAAGAAATGAAAAGACAAGCAGAAAACAGCGGTTGGTTCTGGGTTGAACCGGAGTTCAGCTGGTGGTTTCCATGGTTCAGACTGCATTACAGACTTGACGTCAATCTGCCGCAAGGAAACCCCGAGATGGACTATGGTTGGTCTCCTCTGCCTCTCGGAGAAAGCTCTGATGCCAATAGTACAGCACTTGCAAACATCATAAATGATGCAACAGAAGGATCTGATCCTTGGGCGTTGGCTGAGTTCTTCGGAGTCATTGCGATTCCCTTCATAATACAGGCTGCTGCAGCTCACTTTCTAGGACGAACCGTTGCAGGAATTGCATGGGCAACAGCGTTCTACGGCGCTTTTCTTGCATTATATTCCGCGGTGGTCTACGTAAGAGCTGATGGGAACCCAAAGGCTTGGCTGATGGCGTTCATGAGTGCTGCTTTCGTTGAAATGGCAACACTCTTCTTGCCTCCTTGTTCTGGCGTCGTTGGTATCGTGCGCTTTTTGACTACTGGAGGTAGACTGGTTCTAGGGAAAATACAAGACTCACTGCAAGCCTTACATGCGTTGAAATTAGGCTTCTTCGCCATTACTGGCGCCATCTTCGCGCTTATGGACTTTGCAGTTATGGTATTCTATTTATCCATGTATCTCCAATCAATCTAGGCGGTGGCTCTATGGTTCAGATATTGACTGTGAAGTACACTAAAGAGGAAGAAAGGGCCGTAGTGGCCTCAAACATATTGGGCATTTTGGTTGGTATTCCGATAGGCTTACTGCTTGGCTACTTGACTGGATTCTTCCCTGACATGGAATCGGCTGCGGCTTCCTCAATCGGATGGGCGATTTTCATATTTAAAATAGGTTCGATTGGTCTTCCTCTGAGTTGGGCAGCAACGACCGCGATCTGTTTTCTGCTCTGGAACAAGAAGAGGGTGACACTATCGAAGGCGGAAATCAAAAGGATTATTCCTGGCACGTTTTTTCTTCCTTTAGGTCTGACATTTGGTCTTTTAGTCATGGCGCTTATCGTTTTCCCCTTATGTTTTCTTGTACTTGATTATATCAACCGCCCTATCACAGGCATGATTATTGGCGCCCTAGCACTCCTTCCCTTGATGATTGTCATAGGAGGCATACTTCTTCCTGATACGATAGCAGGGAAAGCCTTACGTCGATTTGTGCACCGTTCAAAGCGAAGCAACAAGAAAGCGAGTAGAGAAGAGGTCATGTAAAGGTCAAGCTCTTGCTTGTTGACAACATAGCTGAGGATATTCCATCCTATACTGGCGAAAACCGCGTCCAATGCATTGTCAGCATCCCTGTTCAGCTTACTGTGCTTGCAGAGAACACTACGCTGCTGCTGAACGTTACGCGCAACGAGTCTTCCTCTAAGCACGTGATTTGTGGCTGGCTCAAAACTGGAGGCGGTCTCGGCGTTTCTGGCAAGCAGGTGAAGATCAAGGTTAATGATACTGAGTTTCTGCCCAGCCCGACGAGCGCAAGTGGGTACTTCAGCCTCGGCCTTGACTTTGCAGCCAAGGACAACCAGCCCACGCTTTACATGATAACCGCCAGCTTTGAAGACACAGCTAAGCCTTTGAAGGCTACTGCTTGGGCTTACACTCTCGACGGTGATCCTTTTGCGGCATGCACGACGATACAGTATAACTACAAACCGGCTGCGAACCTGACGAGTCTAACCGTGGAACCACAATCAACAATCGCCGCAGTGCCAATGAAGACTCCCGAAGAAATGCGGAAAAAACGGAAAACGGCGGAACTTTGCTAATTCATCTTTACGTGAAGCGTCCTTGCATGAACAATAGTGCGATGTTCGTGTAGATGGCTATTAGACTCAGGACTATGCCTTTGTCAAGCCTTATGCCCTTTCCGAAACAGAAAGCCGCCGAGAGCAGCAGCAGGCTCCAGATCTGCAAGGCAATCTGGATGTATTGTGCCACAAGATCTGAGACGAAGAGGTAAATGTACGGAAAAGCTGCGATCGGAAACGAGGCTAAAGCGAGGCAAGTGAAGAGTTGAAGGTCGTTTCCACTTCGTCGGTAAAGCAGGTACGTTAGAATTTCTGCGAACAGGAACAAGCCTATCCAATTGAAAACGTACAGCGTCATTATGCCTGTGAAACCGTATTCGGGATAGCGCCAATAAAAGAACAGAGTGGGTTCAAGTTTCGCATAGGCAGAGCCGAAGGCGCCCAAAAGCAGTGTGGCCAGAGAGATTGGCAGGAACCTTAGAGGCTTGATCGTTTTGGCGAAAACTGGGGAGAGAAACAGCCATTTTGCTAAGCGGTGACTGAAGGCTTCGCCAATCTCCAAGGTAGCAGGAATCTGTCCTTCTCTTAGGATCCTGTGTAATGCTTTTCCGCGATTATTAAGCCTGTACTTGCGTTGCTTGTCTTGTTCGATAAAATCGGAAAGCATGTCGAGATGATAGTAAACTGTCCCAACACCTAAACCTAGAGTCTGACGAAGCTCTTTGAACCCGATCTTCTCCTGAGTGCCCAGAACCTCAACTATCTTTCTTCGGGCTGGGTTTCGGAGTAGCGTGTAATAACGTGACAAGTCTTCCATGATGCTTCACTCTTTTCTTTTTGGAATATTATCTTTGCGGGAATACTTGCTTTATTCTCAGAACAGCTTCTCTTTATCAGGAGAAAGGGGAGGGCTAGCCCAATTTCAACGTTTCGAGGACAGGTCTGTCTATGACGAGAAGCTCTAAGGCTGTTTACCTAGTGTTTTGTGTGCCCTTTGTGCTAGCGTACCTTTCTTGGCAATACTTTCCTCTTTTCGTGCAGTGGCTGCTGCGTTCGACTCTGGGATACACTGCACCAGATCTCCCCGCGAATTGGGTATGGCTTGCAGTTGCCCTCTTTCTCTACTCGTGGTACACCTTTCTAGCGATTGGAACCGCAGGAATGTGGGTGATAGCTGCATGGTTGGCGAGAGCTCAACAACGCAAAGCAAAACGCAAGTATTCTCCAATGGTTTCCTTTGTCGTCCCAGCTTACAATGAAGAGAAGAACATCTCCAGATGCATTTCAAGCCTGCTGAGATGCGCCGAAGAATACGATGGCTTATGCGAGATCGTCGTGGTTGATGATGGTAGCAGCGACTACACTTACGAAGTTGCATGGGCGGCAATAAGGCAGAATCGTAGAAAACATCCTCAGGTTCGGGGAAAAGTCATTAGGCACTCAGCGAATTTGGGCAAGATCGAGGCCATCAAAACGGGCTTCAACAGTACCCTAGGCAGCCTCATAGCCGTTGTCGATGCTGATTCCTGGTGGTTCCCAGACACCCTCGTGCAACTCGTTGACTACATCCTTTCCAATGGTAAGAAAGCAGTCACTGGCTACGTACATCCATCTGACGGGAACTCCGAGCTCAATCTATACGTGGTTCTGCAGCAGCTTGAATACAGTCAAGGTTTAGGTATCGAACGCTGTGCACAATCTTTGGGCGACAGCGTACTAGTTGTTTCTGGGGCAATTGGTTTATATGACGCTGACGTTCTGCGTGCAATATTAACTGAGAAAACGCTTCGTTCAATAACCGAAGATCTGGAAATAACCTTGGAAATGCATAAAAGAGGCGCAGGAGTAGGCTACGTCAGCCTCGCCACGAGTTCCTCAATTGCTCCTCAGTCTTTTAATGCCTTGTGGAACCAGCGCCTAAGATGGTTCACGGGCTGGCTCCACAACACGTTGGACATTCACAAGGAATTACTTCTGAAAAGATCCTTCGTAAGCTTACTCTTGTGGTACTGCTACATTTTTGAATATGCTGGAGCTTTCGTTGACATAGCTGCCATATTCGCTTTTCCATTCCTTTTCTGGTTTGCGCCAGATCGCATCATCTACGCGGCTGGTTTGCTCGTCTTCCTTCCATACGGCTTGCTCGTTGGCACGATAAGTCAAAGTATCGCCTTAAAATTCGCCTATAATGAACACAACTATCGGGACTTGCTCTTCTACACACCCTTTTATCCAATCCTGAGGCTAGTCAACATGCTTGCTCGTTTAACCAGCTCAGTCAAATTCCTGTTTGGCGACAATGGCAAGTGGCATTCAATCAGGAAATGACTTCTTATCCTGTTTCGGCGAATTTCATGTATCTCCAAGTGATAAATCCGAAGAACGACAGCGCAAAGCTGACCATCACGAAAGTGTCCAGAGTCAACCAAGGAAGATTTCTATCAACTGGCCAGTCTCCCGACCATGTTTGGGTAAAATGAATAACGATTATCCCATAGACCAGAACGACTAATCCGTAGATCATTAATGCTTCCGCAATTGCCAAGAGAAGTTTACGATTGTTCATTCTTGGTGTTCATCTCCAATTGTCCAAGTCTAGTGCAGAAGTTGTATGTAAGCTTTGATATTTTGCTGCGGAAAACTGTTTTATGTTTGTCAAAGGTTACTGGCTTATGGAGAAATTGGGATGAAGATCAAAGCCGTGCTCTTCGACTTGTTTGACACATTGCTCTCGCTCGAAAGCGATGGAGCTTATTACAAGCCTAGCCTAAAGGAGCTCCATGAGTTCCTAGCGAAGAAGGGTGTCAATATCCCCTTTGAAGATTTCGAACCTGTCTATTTCCAGGTGCGAGACAAATTCTATTCTGAATCCCGTCAGACCTTAGAAGAGCCTCATTTCAACGTTCGAGTTTCGCAGACATTGCGTCGTTTTGGCTATGATTATGATGTTTCAGATCCAGTGGTGGTCGGGGCTACGATGGCCTTCGCAGACGAGTTCATGAATTACGTGCGGCTGGATCATGACGCGATAAGCGTCTTGCGAGCACTTAAAGGGAAATACAAGCTTGGTTTGGTCTCGAATTTTGCTATTCCAGAATGTGGTCTTAAGCTCTTGGACAAATTCGGGTTGAGAGGGTTTTTCGACGTCGTGGTGATAAGCGGGGAAGTCAACCAGCGAAAACCTAGCCCCAAGATTTTCGAAAAGGCATTGCGGAAGCTGGGCGTAGATGGTTCAAGCGTGGTTTTTGTTGGTGATATGCTGGATTTGGACATCAAAGGGCCAAAGAGTGTTGGGATGAAAACAGTTCTGATTGAGCGAAGACCCGTGAAAGAAGCTGCAGATGCCAAGCCTGACTGGGTCATAAAGCGTCTAAGCGAGCTGCTAACTCTGCTAAAGATTGCAGACTAAGAGACAGCAACCCATATTAGATACGAAAGAAATGTTTATATTAGCTAAGATGCCATCTAATTCAATTTGGCAATGATTAGCCAGCCCCGCGACTTTCCGGCGGCGGCTCAACCCCGACCATAAAGGCGCACAGTCGCCCTACAGAATGAGGATGGTTGGCCTCCAGTTGCGGGAACAGACATGTGGACCTGACATGCTCATTTGCGTTAGGTCTGAATTGGGCTTTGGCGTATAGTGGTTGTTTCCTCCTCTAAATCCAGTCGACTTTGTGGACGTACAGTCACGAAAATAACCGTCTGGCTGTGGTCAAAAATGGAGTGTGTAACTCCGGTTGATCCTGCCGGACCCCACTGCTATCGGGATGGGATTAAGACATGTTAGTCGTGCGCTTTCTAGCCATGCTGGAGGCGCGGCACACTGCTCAGTAGCACGTGGCTAACCTACCCTTGAGACGGATGCACCCCCGGGAAACTGGGGCTAATGTCCGATAGGTGAAGACTCCTGGAATGGATTTTCGCCTAAAGGGCGCTTAGGGCATGCTTCTAAGCGTTGCTCAAGGATGGGGCCGCGGCCGATCAGGTTGTTGGTGAGGTAATGGCTCACCAAGCCTTTAACCGGTGCGGGCCGTGAGAGCGGGAGCCCGGAGATGGGCACTGAGACAAGGGCCCAGGCCCTACGGGGCGCAGCAGTCGCGAAAACTTCGCAATACACGAAAGTGTGACGGGGCTATCCCGAGTG
>Ga0315279_10000500_pt1 | contig 77445 bp, 65 predicted proteins | sample YL17G06_20_MG_FD_203694 | JGI IMG/M metagenome (GOLD analysis project Ga0315279, IMG submission 203694) | Sediment microbial communities from Yellowstone Lake, YNP, Wyoming, USA - YL17G06_20 | ecosystem: Environmental > Aquatic > Freshwater > Lake > Sediment | place: USA: Wyoming | collected...
AGTGACCGATGACGAGATGGCGAAAGTACGAATGAGGCCACATAAATTTCATGGAGAGTGGAACTACACAATCAAGAAAAATGCATAGATGGTGAATATGTAAATGTTATTTCCTTACAGTCCCTAAAGAAGACGCGCCCCAAGGGGCGGCATGTACGTGCGTCAGCCGCGCGGGGACTTGTGCTTGCGCAGCGTCACCTCGTTGCCGGAGTCGTTGTAGATCACCTCGTCGAAGTAGATCTTCGTAAGGAATATTCCACGGCCATTGAAGGCGAGCAGGTTCTCCGGTTCCACGGCCGGCAGGGTGCGCCAGTCGAAGCCGCTTCCGTCGTCACGGATGGTGATCTCGAACATCTCGGGGGACAGGCACGAGGTGATCCGCACGGCGCGGCCAGCGGCATTGCTCTCCCGGCCCTTGTCGGCAATGAGCTCCGCAAGACGCCCCTCCTGGATGGCCTTGCTCTTCTCTTCGAAGCTGATTCCAAGGTTCCCGTGCTCGATGGCGTTCGTGATGACCTCTTCGATCCCGATCTTCAGGTTCAGGATGTCCTCCTGCGGCATCAGGCAGGGGAGCTGGAGAGTGATCTGGTTGATGATGGGGAAGAACGGCGAGTCCGCGCGGGGCATGACGAAGCGCTTCGTTTCCTCCACGAGCAGCGGGGAGAAAAGCGAGGAGCGCGCCGCTTCGAGCCTGAACTCGACGACCTTGCGAATCTCGTCAATGAGCTCTCTCACGTTGAAGGGCTTCTTGAAGAAATTCGACGCCCCTCCCCGCAGGGCCTTGAGGAGGACGTCCTCGTTGCCCTGTCCGGTCATAAGAATCACCGTGGCATTGCGGTCGATGCGCCTGATCTCATTGAGGAGCGTGAGCCCGTCCATCCTCGGCATCATGATATCCGAGACGACGACGAGCGGAGGATCGGACTTGTACAATTCCACCGCCTGCGCGCCGTCTTCGGCCTGCACGGGATCGAAGCCTTCCCGTTCGAGCAGGCGCGCGAGAAGGGCGCGAAGGGCTTCCTGGTCATCAACGACGAGCACTCGAGGTTTGGCGCCGGCACTCACGTAGAAAGGCTACGAACCGGCTCCTGCCCTGTCAAGGCGGCCACGAATGTCACGGGGTACCGTGACCGCGGTATCCCGTGACATTCGTGCGGCGTTCGAAGAATCCCGCCTCATTGAACGCGACGGCCTTTTCCCGGTATACTCTACTGCCTTGGAAACAACGAGAATCCGCAATTTCTGCATCATCGCCCACATCGATCACGGCAAGTCGACGCTCGCCGACCGGTTCATCCAGCGCGCGCGGCTGGTGTCCGACCGGGAGTTCCACGACCAGATCCTGGACAACATGGACATCGAAAGAGAACGCGGGATCACCATCAAGAGTCAGGCCGTCGCGATTCCCTACGCGGCGAAGGACGGCCGCGAGTATGTCCTGAACCTGGTCGATACTCCAGGGCACGTGGACTTCTCCTACGAGGTGTCCCGCTCCATCTCGGCCTGCGAAGGAGCCGTCCTCCTCATCGACGCGAGCCAGGGAGTCGAAGCCCAGACGCTCGCCAACATGTACATGGCCATCGAGCACAACCTCGAGATCATTCCGGTGATCAACAAGATCGACCTCCCCAGCGCGGACATCGAGGGCGTGAAGAAGCAGATCGATCACGACCTGGGCCTGGACTCCGACACGGCCCTGCTCGTCTCCGGCAAGCTGGGAACGGGGGTCGATGAGCTGTGCGAGGCCATCGTGCACAGGGTCCCGCCGCCGAGCGGCAGTCCCGCGGACCCCCTGAAGGCGCTGATCTTCGATTCCCACTACGACGTGTACCGCGGTGTCATTGTGCACGTCCGCGTCTATGCGGGTCGCCTCCAGGCCGGCCAGGCTATACGGTTCTGGTGGAACAGCTCCACGTACAAGGTGGAGGAGACGGGCATCTTCCGGCTCGGCTTGGCGCCGATGGCATCGCTCGGGCCGGGGGAGGTCGGGTACCTGATCGCCGGCATCAAGACGGTTGCGGACACGAGAGTCGGGGACACGGTGACCGACAACGAGAAGCCGTGCGCCGAGCCGCTTGCAGGCTTCCGCGAGGTGAAGCCGGTGGTTTTCTCATCCCTCTACCCCGTGGACGCCAACGATTACGAGGAGCTTGTTCAGGCGATGGCGAAGCTGAAGCTCAACGACGCCTCGCTGATCTACGAGAAGGACTCCTCCGTCGCGCTGGGCTACGGGTTTCGATGCGGGTTCCTCGGCCTGCTCCACCTGGAGATCGTGCAGGAACGCCTCGAGCGCGAGTTCGAGATGTCCATCGTGTTCACCGCCCCCAGCGTGCAGTACCGCATCACCCTGCAGGGCGGAAAAGTCACGCTGATCGATAACCCCGCCAACTTCCCCGATCCGTCCCAGATCGAGAGTGCCGAGGAACCATATATCTCGGCGTCCATGATCACCCCAGCCACCTACCTGGGCAGCATCATCACCCTCTGCCTTGAAAAGCGGGGAGTCCAGAAGAGCATGACCTACCTGGACGAAAAGCGGGTAGAGCTCGTCTTCGAGATGCCGCTCGCCGAGGTGGTCTTCGATTTCTACGACCGGCTGAAATCGGTGAGCAGGGGCTACGCGTCCTTTGATTACCAGCTCCTGGGCTTCCGGGAGACGCAGCTGTCCAAGCTGGACATCCTGATCAACGGAAAGATGGTGGATGCGCTCTCCCAGCTCGTGTTCCGCGGAAATGCCTACCAGACCGCGCGGCGCGTCTGCGAGCGCCTGCGAGACGAGATCCCGCGTCAGCAGTTCAAGATTGCGATCCAGGGCGCGATCGGCAGCCAGATCATCGCGCGCGAGACCGTCAACGCGTACCGCAAAGACGTGACCGCCAAGTGCTACGGCGGCGACATCACGAGGAAGCGGAAGCTCCTGGAAAAGCAGAAGGAAGGCAAGAAGCGGATGAAGATGGTGGGGGAAGTGGAGCTTCCCCAGTCCGCATTCCTTGCCGTCCTGAAGACCTCAGAGGACTGATTCGATCAGGCGCAGGCGCTCGGCGTAGTACAGGGCAGCAACCCTCGCGCGGGCGACGAATCCCCGGTCGAGCGCAGAGAGGTCCGGCACGTCCGGGAAATGGGCCCACGTGTAGTCGGCTTCCGCCAGCAGGGCACCCAGCGAGTCCCCTGTCTCAGCCGAGGCGCCGAACCCGGCGGCCGCCCGTGCGACATCGGCAAGGAGCGAGCGTTCGGCCGCCACGAAGTCGGCAAGCTGGGCCCCGTCGAATCGTCTCTCCTGGTCGATGCGAAGCCTCCGTGGGGCAGCCGGGCCGCAACGGAGCAGCTCTTCGAAGCGCCCTGCGGGGATTGCGGGTACGCCCAACGGGAGCCCGGTCTCGCCGCAATCGAACACCCTTTCGACGGATGCGCTCGTTTCTTCGGCAAGGCTGTCCCTGTACGAGCTCAGAACCCTGTCGGTGAGGATCGGGCGGCCGTTCTTGTCGGGTATCCGCAACAGGCGCCGGGCATTGAGGGCACGGTAGCTGGCCTGGCCGATGGGATCGAGGCGAGTCGATCCTGCGAGCATGGCCAGAACGTACGGGCTGCCGTTCGCGTGGGTCTTCAAACCGGGGAAGCTCAGGTCCAGCCCGGTGAGAAAGATGCTCTCCCGCGTGATCCTCAGGGCTGCATGCGCCGCCGCGACACCGACGGAGCCCAGCGCGGGAAAGCCCTGCGGACGCAGCCCCCGACGGTCGAGGCGCTCCCAGAGGCGCAGCGGGGCGAACTCACAGGAGAAGAAGCAGATGCGGCCGGCGAAAAGGCGCGCGGCTGACGGATGAACCGACAGATCGCAGGCGAGGAGAGGCCCCGCAGCCGACTGTATTCCGCCGATGAAGTCCTGGTTGTTCGCGGCCTGTGCTTCCAGAGCCACCACGAGGTCGGGAGCGATTCCCGATGAGCCGAGAGCCGGGAGCGCCGTGTCCACGGCGACGAGCGCGAACCTGTCCCTGTTGCGGGCCAGGACCGGGAGGCTTGCGTCGAGGGATGGACCCGCGCCGGCTACGACGACGGGGAGGCTCGTGGAAAGGGCAGAGAAGTCCAGCGCATCCCGCAGGAGCGGAAGGTTGGCAAGCACATTGCGAACCTGGAGGCTGCCCATCGCGATCAGCGTAAGGCGGTTCTGCCAGAAGCGCATGACTTCCTGTTCGAGACGACGCCGGATCCGCAGGTACAATCCCGGCGCCAACCGGTATCCCGCGCAGAGAGGAGCTTCGATGACCCGTCGGAAACGACCGGTGCCCATGCTCCTGAGGGCTGCCGCGGCGGCCTCGGGATCCTCTGTCCTCACCACGAGGAGCCGGTGATCACGCGGGATTCCGCGCGCCGCGGCGACCTTCATGACCTCCTGGAAGGCTTCCACGCACAGCACGGCGCAGTCCGCCGGGATGGCGTCGAGGAGATCCGTGAGGCCGTGGCCAAGGCCCAGTGAAGGGACGAAATATAGGCTCTGCGGAAGGGGCGAAAAAACGCGCGCCTTTCGGCGCGCGTAGCGTTCGGGATCGGTACGCGGATAGAAGTCCAGCCCTCTCCAGTGCAGCGTCGGACCCGCGTCGGTCTGGAGGAGGAGCGGATCCTCTTCCGGCATCTCACCGCCTACTGCTTCGAGCTGGTCGGCATGACGTACTGGCTGAAGGCGTTGACGAAATCGTCCTTGAGCTTCTCCGGCGTCATCAGGGCCGCGCCGAGATCGGTCTGCAGGGACTGGTTTGCGGCATAGGCCACCCAGCTGCCCAGCAGGTTCACGGTGGAGTCCGGAAGCTGCTGCTCCGACTTGAGCTTCAGCACGAGCACCTGGTCATCGAGGACCACGGGAGCGGAAACCTGGTCTTTCCCGAGGGAGAATGCGCGGAAGAAGAAATCCTCGCTGTACTGGGCGTTCGTGGGAGTCGCCGTGTCGGGAATGGCCTTCATCGGCGCGAAGGTAAACACGTTGGACAGGTTGACCGGGAAGGGCTCGGTTGATGCAACCCCAAGCTTCATCTCCTGTGCCGCCGCGTCGAGCCCCACCTCTGCCGCGCGCCGCGAGAATTGCGCCGCGCGCTCGTTGAAGTAGTCCTCGATCTTGCCTTTCTCATAGGTCGTGATGTACTTCCGCACGTCGTCAAGGACAGGCTGGCTCGCGAAATCCGCGTCCACCGCCTCGGAATCGCAACGGTAGATCATCCAGCCGAATGTCCCCTTGAGAACGTCGCTCAGCTCGCCCGTCTTCAAGGTGAGGACCTTCTGTGCGGTGTCCTTGGCTTCGAAATCGGCCTCCAGGTCGTACGCGTAGCGCCAGCCCATGTCGCCGCCCTTGTCGGCGTACTCGTCCTTCGAGTAGGTCTTCGCCAGCTCATCGAAGGTGCTGGTCTTGTCCAGGATTTTCCTGCGGATCTGGTCGGCCTGCGATTCGCCGGACTTCACGAGAATACGGCTTACCTTCACCTTCAGGAACCGGGATTTGTTCGCCTCCCCGTACTTCCGGACTTCCTCCGACGGGAACGAGCTGAAGGGGAATGAGACGAAGGAGAAACTCCTCTCGGACTTCGCCATCGCCTTCACGAATTCTGACTCCGCGGTGCCCTGCTTCACGCCGCTGGCGACGTCTGTCACAAAGACGTTCGAGAGGAGGCTCTCCCGCGTCAGCTTCCGTGTCGCCGCCTTGTCGGAGGATGCGGCGGCCGTGTACCTGGTCTCGCTGAACTTCCCATTCTCGTCCAGGTAGCCGGGATAGCTGAGCAGGGCCTTGTCCACGGCGTCCTCGCTGACCGAGACTCCGGCGGAGTCCGCCTGATCGAGGATGGCCACGTGCTCCGCCGTGCTGAGGAAGGCCTGGTACCATACCGCCTGGATCATTGAAGACTGATCCTGGTTGCCGGTATTGCCCTTGATCTGGTTGGCGATCTGATCTCTCTGCTGGGCGAAGTAGCTCCCCGGGTAGTACGAGATATCCCGGCCGTTGTACGTGCCGAATACGATGCTCCCGCTCCCGCCGGCTCCTCCCCGCGAGAGGGGGCCGCCCGGTCCGGCAAGCACGAAGGTGACAACGACGACAACGAGAACGACGACGCTGAATCCATAGAGAAGGGGATGAGACTCGCGCCTCTTCTCCATCTTCTCGGAGACGTCCTCCCCCTTTTTCTGTCTCGCTCTCCTCAATTCGCGTGATGACATTGGCTTTTCCTGTGTAGGTGGTGGATTTCGACGATTTCAAATTAGCACAGGCCGAAATGAGTGTCAATGACTCTGGGAAATCGAGGCTCTTGACTGCTCCGTGCGACGGGAATAGCCTGCGACGGGATCCACGAGAGCAGTGAGACCCCATTGGGCAGAAGGAGAGACAGGCACGTGGACGACACGGCGAAGTGGAAGTCACGATCCGTGATCGTGACTTCGGCGATTCTTTTGCTGGCTTTTGCCGCCGGATGCTACATCCAGTTCGGGCTCCTCGAGAAGCTGAAGCTCGTCGTCCTCTCGACGATGGAGAATGTGTCCGCGGACACGCTTGCCAAGGGAGCATTCATCCGGACGGCCGTCGCCGCCCTTGCGCCCCTGGACTGGGCGGTGATCGGCGTCTGCGGCGTCCTTCTGATCGGTTTCATCTTCATCCAGGCGCGGTTCGGAGCGGTTGCGGAGTTCTACAGTGTCATCCTCGCGGAAGAACGGCGCACTCTCGTGTTCCTGCTCTTCCTCTGCGTCCTCCTGCTCAAGCCGGTGCTCTCTCCCGGAACTCCCTATTTCATGGATGCGCCCGCGCACGTTTCCCGTGCATGGTTTGCATACGTGAACCTCGCCCAGGGCTACCTGTTCCCCTCGTTCACGAACTACTATCACAACGGTTTCGCGCTCTTCTCCCACTACGGGTGGCTCCCTCCGTACCTTATTGCCCTGGTAAATCTTGCCCTGCGGAATATCAACGCGGCATCCAAGATCGTGGTGTTCCTTTTCAGCGTGGCGAACACGTTCCTATTTTATGCCCTCGGGAAAAGGATATTTGCCAGCCGCCGGGGAGGCTTCCTTCTTGCGCTCATCATCGCTGCGAGCAACCTCTACCTGTACGAGATTCTCTGGACGGGAGCGATCTTCTATCCCTGGGTATTCCTCGGTTCCGGTGTCATGCTCTTCTCTTTTGAATCCTGGTTCTCCGGCCAATGGAAGCCGTTCCACGCCGCGTTCGTCACCGCGCTTGGATCGGCCATCCTCGTCAATTCGCACCTCGGGTATGCGGCTCAGTTCCTGCTGTTCTTTGGCGTGTACGCGATCGCGCGCACCGCGATATTCCCAGGGAAGCGGTTCACCGCGTTCCTCGCGTTCGCTGCCATGTCCACAGGCATGGGGGCGGTTCTCGGTGCTTTCGTCTTCCTGCCGACATGGCTGGACATACGGGACGTGAACTTCTTCAAGGCATTTCCCTTCTCAGATCCATTGACCTACGAATTCTGGCGCGCCCCGCTCTGGCAGTTCTTCGTGCCGAGACCATTGTACACGGATTTCAACTGGGACTACATGGGACTGGCCCTTCTCGCCGCTTCGGCTGTTCTCACGGTGAGCTTTCTAAAGGAAAGGCAACCCTGGTTCGGGTTCAGCCTCATCCTCCTCGTTTTCTCGGTCGCGGTGATCAACTACAACCGCAACTGCTTTCTCGTCCTGCTCGCACTCGCCTTTCTGGTTGCCGGTGGGTATGTGCATCTGCTCAGAAAGCGCGACGTGGATCTGGGCGCCTTCGCGATTCTCGCGATGGCACTGATGGTGGACGCGCTTCTCTTCAACAATTTCAACACGATGGACACCCGCGGGGGCTTCGAAAAGACGGTGTACGACAGGCTGACCAGCGAGCCCGACGGCACACGCTACGGTGTCGTGATGGCCAACACTCTCCATACGGGCAACGATACCGGAAACGACGTCTTCGTCTCCCCATGGCTGAAGGTCGTCGGCCAGACGGTTCTCCAGCCGAACGCGATCATGCTGGAAGCCAACAAGCAGGCGCTGTACCAATACGGCTTCACTTCGGATCTCCTGGTCCCGGATATCAGGAGTGGTCGTCTTTCCGCGGCCACCGTGCAGGCCCTGGACCTCATCGGGGTGAAGTACCTCACCGTTCACAACGCCTCCCGTTATTTCGTTCCGGACCTGGCGTTCGACGACGCTGTCAAACCCCGACCCGAGGGTCCCTGGGTGGAGCTGCCACTGACATCGCCCGTGCTTTTTGCCCCAGCGACCGTGAACGTTGCGGATTTGGAAGAGGGGATACCGGACCTGAAGCAGCGCGCGGCCTTTGAATCGGATGACGTGTCGCACAACAGGGCCCCATTCAAGAGAAGACCGGCCGCGGATGCGTTCCTCAGGGCTGTCGTCGCGGCGACCGGCCTCGATCCACGGACGGCGAATGCCGCGCGCTTCCTCATCCGGAGCGGCAGGGGAGAAGACCTCGGTGCTTCGGGCCCGGCGATCGTGAAGGTCACGCGTTTCGGCGTGGACAGCCAAAAGGTCGTCCTTGATTTTACGGTCGACAAGAAAGGCTTTGTGGCTGTTCCCTTCGGCTACTTCTGGTGGCACAAGGTTTTTCTCGACGGCCGACCGGCGCCGTTCCTCGCGACGGTGCAGAATACGGTGTGCGTGAGAATCGACGAGCCAGGGGGCCACAGCCTGACGATAGGACCGTCGTTGTCTCCCTCCCGCCGCCTCGGGGCGGTCGTCAGCTCGGTTGGCCTGGCGGTTTTTGGGGTGCTTTTCCTCTTCCTGAAGTGTCCCCGGCGCCGCCGGGAGTAGACCGCTCAGGCCGAGGGACGGGGCTTTCTCCAGATCAAGCGATTGTACATCAACCAGTTGTACGGCAGCACGAGGAGACCGATCGTTGCCACCAGCGAGAGCTGCCGGACGAGGGTCGTATCCCCCAGGAGACGGGCTGCGGTCCCGACGGCTACAGCCTGCATCAGGATTCCGCCCACGGAGGTCAGGTTGAATCCGAGCAGTCTCCTCACCATGCTTCCCGGCGTCCGAGCCTGGGAGCTCTTGAAGGTCCAGAAGTTGTTGAGAAAGAAATTGCTGAGGATCGACCCCTCCACGGAGAGTACGGACGCCCAGCCTGCCTGCTGGGAAAGAAACGCCAGCACTGTGCTGCGGAGAAAGTGAAAGTACCCTGCCGTGGCGCGGATGAAGGGCATCCGGGTGAACACTTCAAGGAGCAGTCCGTTGACGATGTATCCGGAAAGACCCACGATGGCGAACCTGATGAACCTGCGGGTCCCTTCGTGCCGAAGGCGGAGCATGATACAGGTCCAGAGAATCTCCCAGGGAGTCTGCCCTTCCATCTTCGATTCACCGGCCCCGCGCAGCCGGAACTGAAGCGGGACTTCCCTGACGCGCGCGCCGGCCTGAACGAGGCGGAAAAGCATTTCCAGCTTGTAGCCGAAACCCCTGCTGAGGAAGGAATCAAAATCGAGGCCTCGAAAACGGGCGTCGACACAGGTTGCCTTCAGACCTGTCGTGGGGTCCGTGACCTCCCAGAAGGCCTTCAAGGGAAAGAAGAGGAGAACACGACTGACGAATCCCCCCACCTCGCTGAAGAATCTTCGCAGGAGGCTCCAGCCCCGGGGATAGGAGCCGCCGGGGCGCCTGCGGCTTCCCAGAACGAGGTCGGCGCCTTGATCGAGCCCGGCGAGGAGCTCGGGTATCGTCGTCGTCGGGTGCTGGAGGTCGCCGTCGAATTCCACCACGGCGTCAGCCGAGAGGACGTCGACGGCGTGCCGGAATCCCTTGAAGTAGGCGGCACCCAGTCCCTCCTTCTTCTGCTCGACGATGAGGTGCACGTTCGTGCAGAGTTTCTGCGCTGCGCGCACGACATCGGCGGTGCCGTCGGGCGAGTTGGCATCGACGACCAGGACCTGGCAATTCCACGGAGTTGCCGGGAAAACGCTTCTGACGATCTCATCGAGGAGAACCCCGATGGATTCGGCTTCATTTGAGGTGGGAATCACAATGACGGCTGTCCGGGAGGTGCGCACCGTTCATCCAAGTACTCCAATGCCCGTCCAATTGTCAAGCAAGCGCACTCCTCCGGCAGGAACGGCGTGCGTGTCGCGCCTGCGGGGGCAGAACCTCTTGACACCTCCGGGCGCGGTTGCTACATTCACCGTCACGGGGGCGTGGCGAAGCTGGTTATCGCGCTGGCCTGTCAAGCCGGAGGCCGCGGGTTCAAGTCCCGTCGCTCCCGCTCTTTTTTCGGGGTGACGCAGGGGCGCGCCCACACCGGCGCCAGCGGCGCATGCAGGGGCGGTGCCGGTGTCGCTCTCGGAGCGGTATCAACCGCGGTTCTCAACGGGCTGTAGCGCAGTTGGTAGCGCGTTCGGTTCGGGACCGAAAAGTCGCTGGTTCAAATCCAGTCAGCCCGACAACTTCCTGTGCGGTTGTCGCCGAGCACGGCTACTTCGGAGGCGGATTCAAAAAGTTTGACAGGAGCTCAAGTACGTGTGCCCCAACAATGACAGAAAGCTGAGGATTGAAGGATTCGTTTACGAACTCCAAATTGCCGCCTAATCCGAAATAGAGGACGTTGTTATCTCTCTTGAGCAAGAATGCTCCTCCAAGCAATACTGATTGAACGAGCGGTCTGAAATCTGGACCTGCCACTTGGGACCCAACACGCGAAAGTAACCACAAGGCATCAACACTGAAAACTCCAACAAGTCCCCATCCGTTGACGGTCGAGGTATCGACAAGAAATCCTGGCGTCCATGTGAAAGTCGGGATGACCTCGAATAGAGCCGTAGATTTGCCAGTAGAAATGGCTGTTAAATTGGTTCTGAGGAGAGATGGAAAGGCCGAAAAGAAGCTGGCTCCTTCATGATGCTTCACAGCCGTAAATCGGGCAGTGTCACCAGCGAGTATCATAAACGTCACAAATTGGCCATTTTTCAAGCCCGGTATGTCTTGAGTGTTGATGTCAAGTCTCCCTCTTTTGAGCGAGCTTTGCACACTGGGAAGATTGAAGTCAATTTCGGATATGTCGCTATCAGCGGCGACGCTGCTGTCCTGGTGGCTCTTCAGTTTGCGGATTTTGACGTCATCGCCATTCAGTACGTACAGGATTCTTACATGAGCTGCCGATGGCCATTTGGAGAAGTCATACCCGCCATCGGGGGCCATGAAGAAGAGTGAGATTCCTTTCTTGTAGTTCGCTGAAGAAAGATGGAAATCGGTCGCCAGATCTTTGGCTGTGTATGCGGTATCGCTCACCACCGAGAAGAAGTGTCTGTAGTTGTCGAAACTCAATTCAGCGGAACTGGAAGGCGCCTCGGAGAATGGTACAATCGCAAATTTGAGAGCATCGAGAGGCAAAGCGGTAGAAACTTCGGTTTCTGAATAAGCGTTCGAGAAGCATAGTACAGCAAGAAGAAAAATCAAAAAGGAAGTTTGCTTTGGACTCATCTGTGTATCCTCCTATCAAGAATTAACGCTGCCTCATGCCCCCTCGTGCTTCGTAGATCGCTTTACCAATCATGCCATTGGCTCACTGGAACTCTTCCAAGAAGACTGTGATCGTGATATCCAGAGTGTTGTTCGTCATCACCATTTTCAATTATGCCTCTATTTTAAATGCTTTGTCTAAAAAGTCAATAATACTTGAATCCGTTCACCTTCCGCTCACAGCTTCACCCGGAGGAGGCTGCCGACGCCGGTGGCGCATCGGATCCTGGAGTTTCGCGGGACCTCTGTCGCCATGGGGCTCTCCGGCACGCACGATAGCTCCGCCGAGCTCGCCCGCCCGCAGGGTCCGGAGGAGGGAGCACAATGAGCCGATGGCTTCGCTTTCGCTGCTTCTTGGATCGAAGTCTTCCTCAGAGTGAGTAGCCCGGAAAGTAGTCAGTGCGGACGCGGCGACGGGGAACGCCGGCGGCGCGCAGCGCCGCCTTGACCGCGTTCACCATGCCGGGGGACCCCGAGACCATGAAATGCCGCGACCGGCAATCCGGCACTTCCCGGCTGATCATCCCCGCATCGATGTGACCCGTACGGCCGGACCACCCGGGCCTCAGCTTTGCGGGGTCCGTGAGAGTGTGCACCACCTTCAGGCCGATCCTGCACGCTGCATCCTGCAGCACGTCGCCGAAGACGATCTCCTGTTCCGAAGAGCTCGAGTACAGGAGAACGATGTCGCGCTTCTGCCCCGTATCGAGGAGGTACTTGATCATGCTGCGAAACGGCGTGATCCCGATCCCGCCGGCGATGAATGCGAGGGGGAGAAGCGGGTTGCGCGGCAGGATGAAATCACCACCCAGCTCGCCGGCCGTGATGACCTCGCCCGGAGGCAACTTTATAAGCTCCTGCTTGTACCTGCTGGCTTTCTCCGGGATTCGGGCCGCGATCAGGAGGTCCGGTTCGGTAGGCGACGAGGCAAGGCTAAAATAACGCCTGTTTCCCCTGCTGTCCCCATTGCGCAGTGGAATGCTCCACTCCATGAACTGCCCGGGGACGAATTTGAATCCTGGAGGTTCGGAAAGACCAGGCCTGCGATGCCTTCCCCGATCTCCTTGCGCTCCTTCAGCACAGCCTGGAGCTTGAAGCTGGGGCTCACCAGGAAGGAGAAAAGGTTGCCGATAAGAAGCGCTTCCTCGGGGGTGAGGTTTCTCCCGAACAGGGCGAGCTGCGGCTGGTACAGGAAGGCGACCAGCGCCGCATAGACGATCTGCGGCAGGAGTCTCTTCGGCGAGCTCGCAGGCTCCGTGAACATCACGATGCCGAAGAAGAGCAGCGAGGTCTGGCCGAACACGAAGGGGATGCTCTGGAGCACGAGATCCGCCGGCGCTCCCTGGACGAGCCCAAGGGCCGCATTGAAGATCATGAAAAGGAAGAAGAAGATCCCAAGGAGCCTGAACCGGGCGATCTTGCGGGCCATCAGAAGGCCGCCCATCACGACAAGCGGGATGAGTGCCTCATTGCCGACCCACCACGTCGCGTAGGCGCCGAATGCGAGACCTGAGACCAGGGCGCCCACGGCAGCCGGGTTGAAGATGTGCTGGCGCTTCCAGGCGAGCAGGTACTTGGACGCGATCGCTGCCGCTCCTGCGAGGGCGAGGATCGCGGCATGCCGGAGATCGGTCGCAACCGAAACCGGCCCGCTGATGAGCGCGAGGATCAGTGCCGTGATGATCGACGATTCCGGGTTGGCGTTGATGCGCAGCAGCCGGGCGAGAACCCTGTTGACGAGGAGGCACACGGCCAGGAGCAGGGCAACCGTGGAGACGATTGCCGTGGGCCCGCCGGGTACTATGCCGAAGAAGCTCAGAACGAAGCCGAGCACCAGGATCGAGGCGACGTAATACAGGGTGAGCCTGTACGTGGTGAAACGATTGAGCAAATCGTCGAGGAGCCGCATCATGGCTCGACATACTCCGTGAAGCCGGGCGTGAAGGTGGCGATGCCGTCCCAGCCGATCACGCAGGCATCGAACCCCGGAAGCCCCGCCATGAACTGGATGCCGGATGCGCCCATGGCGAACGCCGCCGTTGCCAGCCGGTCCGCCTCGAACACATTCGGACCGATGACGGTCAGGCTGGCGATTTCGTTGACCCGCGCCCCGGTTTTCGGGTTGTAGATGTGCTCCCCTCGGATGTAGGTGCCGGAGGTCGCGACGCCCCGGTTCTGCAGCAGAAGCCGATGGGTGAGCTTCTCGGGATCGAAGGGGCTGCGCAAGCCGATGGCCCATGGTTTGCCCTCGTCGTTGGCGCCCCTCACTTCGATGTCGCCGCCGGCCTCGATGCAGAAGCTGACGAAATCGTCGTCGTCGAGGATCCGCGAGGCCTGGGCGATCGCCCAGCCCTTCACAAGCCCCGACGGATCGAAGCGTCCCTGGAACCAGACGTCGAAATGGCCGCCGGTGAGCTGCTTCGTCTCCTCGGAGAGAAGAAGAACCTCGCGCATCTCCGGGCTCGCGGAGACCGGTGCCAGCTCACCGCGGTCGATCCGGCAAGTTTCGCTTCCCCGCTTGTAGGGACTGAACCTCTCATCGACGCCTCTGAAATAGTCGAAGACGGCCAGGGCTGCTTCTTCAGCCGTCGGGTATCTCACCGTGCCTGACGGAGTGTCCTGCCGCTCCCGGTCAGGGATGACCACGGTGATGGGCATCCCCATGATCAGCTCCGTACGCCTCATAGACCCGCCTGCTTGAGTGCCGCCTGAAGGGACTTCGTGAACGCCTCGCTGGTGAAGGTTGCTCCGCTGATGAGATCCACCTTCCAGCTCTGCGCGTCGACGGCTTCCTGGATCAGGGAGGGAAGGGCGACACTGTTGATATAGTGGGATCGCCCGTTGTCGTTCGGATACTCGTAGAGCCGGACGTCCGTGAGCTTTCCGTTGCGGACCACTGCCTGGACTTTCACGTACCCGTAGTAGGCGTACTCGCGGCGGCCGTCGTACGTGCCGTCTGCCGGCCGGGCAGATGCCACCCGGGCGGCTCCTGCCGCGAACCCTCGAGTCCCCGTCAGAAGGGCCCCGATTCCGATGGTCGAGGCAATCGCCGCGGCAGCAAGACGTGTTCTTGTTCTGTTTCTCATCTCTCACCTCTCTGCAGAAATCTTCGGGGAGCAAGATGAAGAGGAGATGAAGTCGAGCCCCGATAACAGAAAGTTCTCAGGCCAGCGGAAAGCGCAGAATCACGGTGGTCCCGGAGCCCGGCCTGCTCTCGGCGCGCATGGTGCCGCGGTTCTCCTTTACGGCGCTCTGGGCGATCGTGAGGCCGAGACCGGTGCCGCCGGTGTGGGCGCCGCGCGCGCGGTCGCCGCGGAAAAACGGCTCGGCGATGTGGGGCAGGTCGTCGGGCATGATCCCGATTCCCGTGTCCGCGACGATGAGCTCCACGTGGCCGCCGTGCGGGGCGACGCGCACCCTGATGCTTCCACCTGCCGGCGTGTAGGTGATCGCGTTCTCCAGGATATTGAAGACGGCGCGCTCAAGCGCCCGCGGATCGCCGTGCACCGTTGCCGCCTGGGGCGCGTCGGTGGTGAGGCTCAGGCCGCGCTCCTCCGCGCGAATCGACATCTTTGCGGCGACATTCTGCGCGAGGCCCGCGAGGTCCACAGGCAAGGGACCGGGCGCGCCATGCGGATGGGGGCTTCCGCTCCGGGCAAGGTCCAGCATCTGCTCGACCATCGCCGACATCCGGTCGATTTCTTCCAGCGAGCTGGCGAGGATCCTGCGCGCGTCAGCACCCCCCGGCCGGCCCGCGCGGAGGGCGACCTCCGCCTCGCTGCGCATGACGGCGAGGGGAGTGCGGAGATCGTGGGCCGCGTTCGCAAAGAATCTCTGCTCGGCCTCCACGGCCGCCTTCACGGGCCGCAGCGTCCGTGACGCCAGCAGAGAGCTGAGTCCCCCGCCGGCGAGGATCGTGATGATGTCCGCGAAGATGATGGACCGTCCCAGCCGCTCGAGGTACTCGCCAAGACTGGGTGCATCCGATGCGATGCGGCTCTCCCCGGGGCCGACGAGGACGATCCTGTCCCGCCCGATCCTGTCCACGTCGTGCGAGTGAAACTCGAACAGGGACGCGCTGAGGAGCACGACGATGGCCGTAATGATCGCGATGTAGAGGAGCGTCAGCCGCAGGCGGGCCGTCCGAAAGGGATCAGCCCTTGAGCCTGTAGCCGGTGCCCCGAAGGGTTTCGATCGAGTCATGTGCTCCCGCCTCTGCCAGCTTCCTGCGCACGTTTTTCACGTGGACGTCCACCACGTTGCTGTATCCGTCGAACTCCCCGTCCCACAGGCTTCGGGTGATCTGTTCGCGGCTGAACACGCGCCCCGGCTGCCGCATGAGAAGCTCGAGGAAGCCGAACTCCTTTGCCGTCAGCGGCACGGGCCGCCCCGCGACGGTGACTGCACGGGTCGAGGGGTCGAGCGTCACCTGCCCCGCGGACAGCACCATCTGCACGGGCCCCCGGGGCCGGCGCATCAGGGCGCGCAGCCGCGCCGTAAGCTCATCGAAAGAGAATGGCTTCACGAGGTAGTCGTCCGCGCCGGAATCGAGCCCCTCCACGCGGTCCTGCACCCCGTCGCGGGCGGTGAGCATGAGGATGGGTATCCGCGACCCGGAGCGCCGAAGGCTCCTGCAGAGGGCCATCCCGTCGCTGTCGGGCAGCATCCGGTCGAGAAGGACCGCGTCGTACCCGTCCCCGACGGTGTCGATGAGAACCTGCGCCTCCGCGCCGTCCGGCGCAAGGTCCACCGCGTAGCCTTCCTGCTCGAGTCCCTTCTTCAGGGATGCTCTCAGTTTGTCGTTGTCCTCGACCACGAGGAGACGCATGCTCTCAAGATACTGTCGAAGTTGACTTCGAGCCAGACTCCGGGTAGCCTCTCTGCCGTGATCCGCACAGTCGTCCTTGCCGCCGCGATCTCCACACTCGCGCTCCAGTTTCCCTTCGACGGCCGACACATGCCCGTCGCCGTGCCGTTTCTCGCGGGGGTGCAGCCCGGCGAAAGAGAAATCAGGTGCCTTGCAGCGGCGTGGCCGGACCGGATCGCCGAAATCGGCCCGCGCGACGGTGACTGGATGCTGAAGATCGGCGACACGTGGTACGCGTGGGCGCACGGTCGGCTGCTGCCGGAAGGAGAACGCGGGCGCTGGAAGGAGTACGCGGCGCTCGCGTTCTACGATTATCCCCGCGCCCTCCCGCCGCTTCCCGTTCTCGATGACGAGTCCGCCGCGCGCCTCCGCGCCCGGGTGGCAGAGGAGCAGAGACATCCCCCGCGCCGCAATGAGAGGTTCCTGGGCTCCCTCCTGGAAGCTTCCAACCGCGGCTCCACAGAGTCGCGGCTCGTGCGGACCGAGATTTCCGGATTCACCGTCACGGTCCATGAGCGGCTGCGCGGCCCGGTGTCCCGGGTGTCGAAGGAACTGGACTTCCTCAGGAAATCGGATCCCCGCGTGTCCTCCTACCTGCATATGCTCGCGGAGATGAATGGCTACAATTATCGCTATGTCGAAGGGACGCGATCGCGCAGCCTGCACAGCTACGGTACAGCGATCGATCTCATTCCCAAGAGGAATGCCGGTTTTTCCTACTGGCAGTGGGCAATGAACAAGGTCCCCGATTGGTGGACGATTCCTTACGCTGAACGCTGGATGCCCCCCCAGGCGCTGGTCAGGGCGTTCGAGCGGCAGGGTTTCGTCTGGGGCGGGAAATGGCTCTATTTCGACACAATGCACTTCGAGTACCGGCCGGAGATACTCCTCATGCGAGCCTCCGCGGGCCCCCGCGAACAGGAAGAGTTCTAGGGCGGCGCGCGGAATCCGCCTGCGGCGGCGCGCGGAATCCGCCTGCGGCGGCGCGCGGAATCCGCCTGCGGCGGCGCCGGAATCCGCCTACGGCGGAGCGGGCTCCCTGACTGATGCCAGCAACCTCTCCGCGCCATCCTGGAACGCCGCGGCAGCGGATCGATAGTCGAATCCCACGATCACGCTCAGACCGCTGTACAGCGTCTCGTGAAGGAAGGCGGCGAGGAGCTTGAGGTAGGGCCTTCCGTCGATTCTGTACTTCCCGTCCACGATGACGAGGTCCCTCAGCTCAAGGGCCTTTGACACGGCGGCAATCTGGCGCGTGACAAGGGCGTGGAAGGTCCGCACGGCTTTCAGGTAGCGCTGCCGATAAGCGGGATCCTGCTCCACCAGCGTGCGGATCTGGCGAAAACGGTCGCGCACGGATCGACCTTTCTGATTCTTCCGCCGGGGAATGAGGCTCTTCAGCACGCTCACGAGCGTTCGCGATTGAAAGAGCTTGTGGAGGGAAAAATAGAAGAGGAGAAGAACACCCTGGTTCCTCATCAGGGTGCTTCCCCGGGCCGCGCGGTTCAGGATCACCAGGAACCTTCCCAGCTCCCGATCGATCGCCTTGTCCTCCCCCGGGGGCAGCCGGCTGGCAAACGGCCCGCGTGACTCGACCATCCGTCTGACCTGTTCGGCCAGGAGATCCTCCATCTTCAGCATCTCGCGGCGAAGACCGCTCTGCTTGACCTGTGCGAGGTAGCTCATGAGAGCGGCTGTCTGCCGGTCCGAGAAGAGCCTGCCTCTCGGAACCACGGGGCCGGTTCCCGCCATCGGGATGATCGACGAGGTGAGGTGTTCTTCCATGCGCGCAAGGTAGTCCTCCGATCCGCCGATCTCGGGGTTTCGATGGACATAGGAGGTGACCACCCTCTGGATCCGCGGCGGGAGGCCCAGCTTCCGCGTGGCCTGTGAGAGCAGCCGGCCGTGCGCGTAGTCGATCCCGTCTTTCATGCATTTCAGCACGTGCGTCACGGGGCTGGGTTCTCCCTGCAGAAGGTCGAGCGCCGGATCCTCGGGGACGAAGGCAAAATCGCGCAGCAGCGCGCTCTCCTCAGGGGTGAGCCGTTCCGAGGGGTCCACGAACCGGTTGTAGTTGCCCGCGACGTCGCTGGGATGAAAGCCTTCCTTCACCTGGCGCGAGAAACGGTTGTGCCACACATGGATGGCCGTTCCTGGAAAGAGCCTCTGCACCTCCTTGGTGTAGGCGCCGGCGGAGGCGTGGGCCGTGGGCTCGGGGTTCGTGACGAGCACGAGACGTTTCATGAACGGAAGGTAGGCGAGGTTCTCCTCCTCGCTCACGCCGGCCGGCATGTCGAAGAGAAGGAGATCGTAGCGGGTGTCGATTTCCCCAATGTGGGTGCGATAGATCTTTTCCATCACGCCCCGGGCTTCGCCGGGCCGGAGCTTCTGGTACGGGAACAGGATTTCCAGGCCTTTGAAAACGGGCATGACATGGCCATCCAATGCGGATGCGCTGCCGGTTTTCACCCCGGCACGTATGTCGCGGAACACCTGCTCGGATTCATAGATGTCCAGGAGGGAGGCCACGTCCGACAGTGGATCGAGATCCACCAGCCCCACGCGCAGGCCCTTGCGCGCGTAGTAGATGGCGAGATTGCAGGCCGTGATCGTCTTGCCGACGCCGCCCTTGCCGGAGCTGACGGCGATCGACCTCGAGATTACCCGCCGCAGGGAATCCTTGCCGGGACCGGCGAGGAGCTCGCGTGCAAGGGACTGCGGACCGGGCCCTGGTTTTTCCCGTTCGGCGGCCGTTGGTGCCATCTCAGCTGATATCAAGCGGGGGAGGAGGAGCGCCGCCCTCCCACTTTCCCTCGAGGCTCGGATCGAACTCCTTTCCGTAGAGGTAATGGAAGAGGAACTGGAAGTCTTCCTGCTCGATCTTTAGGAAAAGCAGGCCGAAGTACGTGTTTTCCGCATCCCGGAACTTCCGCATGATGCGTCCGCCCACCGGTATTGTCCGGGTGTCCAGCCGCACGGTCAGGTCGAGGTCCGTGTGCACCAGAAGCTCCTTGACCAGGTCCGCGGAGGTGTGGGCGAACAGCAGCCCCGATGCGCTGAGGTCAATGATGGGCGCCTCGTAGCGTCTCTCCGTGCTGTTTTCCACCTTGAAGTAGCCGTTCGTCACCAGCGAGTAGCAGAGCACCTTCGCGAACTGCTGGACGAACTCGATGAGGTCACGGGAGATCCGCTCGCGACGGGCGGCCGTGTTCCAGACATGGATGTAGCCGACCACGTACTCGTTGTACAATACCGGGCACCAGAGCTCCGAGATGATCTCCTTTTTCGTTTTCTCGTAGAGGATATTGCCAAGCTTGCTCGTGATGACGTACGGCGCGGCCCCCGCCTCCTCTTCCAGGGCGATCAGCTCGCTTTTCGTGATGACCCGTTCGTCAGGGAACGGGTCGCGCACCGGGAAGTCTTCCGCCGTGGAGGGAATCCAGAGAGATTTTCCCAGCCGCACGATCGTCTTCTCCTCCCACGACCGCGGCATCCTGTCGCGGAGCATGACGATCTTGTTGTCAGTCGTCATGGTCTCCATCTTGATCCGGAAGGCCTTCACCACCTCCTGGATCCGGCGGGGATCGAACGTGACATCTTCCTCCGGGGGCTCCACCGGGCTGAACCGGTCCGATTTGGGGAAGTTCAGCTCCACCTTGGTCCCATGAAGGCTGAAGGACACGTCGATGGAGCCCTGCAACTTCACCCGCTCGTACTTGCGCTGGAGGTTCTTGTAGACCCCGGGGGGCTGCTGGACGACGACGTGATCAGGGGCCGACTCCAGCACGCGGGAAGCGAACGTATGGTAGTTGTTCTTCAGGTAGAAAAAGACGCGGACCTCCTCCCCGGGATTGAGGCCTTCCAGCTTTCCTTCCACCGGCGACAGCTCGAGACGGTCCTCGCTCACCCCGGAAAACCGGCAGGAAAACTCCCTGCGGCTCGCGTGCAGGTCACAGGGCACCTTGTCATCGGCCAGGGACTTGAACACGAACTCTTTTTCGATGCGCCCGACTTCCGTTCCCATCGGTCCTATTCCTCCAGGAGCCAGCGGTATTCGAGGGGAAAGAATTTCTCCTTCGGCTTGTCCCGCTTGACGGAGAGCTGGGCAAGGCTGAGCTGGAGATCGGCAACGAGCCACTGAGAGCCTGACGGGGCGATGTAGATCTCGCCCTCACTCGTGCCCTCGGGGCCGAAGAGCCTCACCGCGGCGGTAATCTCGCCGTTGTCACGGCTTTTCGGCGCGCCCAGCCTGTACGAGGTCGGCGTATTCCCCTGCTTGAGGCCGAACGTGAGCGTATCCGCTATCGTGTCCTGCGACTCGGGAGCGAGAAGCTTCTTGTCCACGCTCCCCGCGACAAGTCGTGAAAGGAAGGCATCGGCCGCGGCGATGGCGCGGCTTTCGTCCTGCTTTTCGGTCCGATCATCTCCCAGCGGACCGATCTTGAAGTCCTCAGGCAGGATGCGCCGGTCACGGCCCAGCGCCATCAGGGTCGCGGCACTGGCCAGGCTCTTCTGAGCCGCCGCAGCCGCCGGCTGGGAACCGGATCCGCCTCCGTCACCCCGCTGGAGGGTGATGGCATTCGGGGGCGGCGCTCCGAATGCGGCTTGCGGCGGCGCTCCAGATCCGCCCTGCGGCGGCGCGGGAGGCGGATTGGCGGAGCCAGGAGGTGGCGGTGAGGATGGCGCAGGCGCGGGACTGGCAGCCGCGGACGGGGATTGCATCGGCGATGGAGAGTTTTGCGTCGCCGAAGGCGGATTCGGCCTGCGCGTCCTCTGGCACGAGGCAAGGAGCAGGGCGGCAATGAGAATTGTAGTCAGCGGCAGCCACTTGCTCACGGCAGTCCTATTTTTGGATCGGGTGAGGCGCTTCTCATTTTGCCCGATCGAAAAGAAGGCCAACTTTGAGCTCGATCTGTTCCTCATTCAGCCCTCATCGTGCAAAATGAGAATCGCTGACTTGCTCACGATTCCTTGTACCACTCTCCGCCGAATTCGTCAAACCTCAAGGTCCGCGCAGCCCCGCGGAACGAGGTTCTGCCTTTACAGAACCCCCGGCAACGTCATACTGTAGCATGAGCGGCATGGACGAATCCGATCGCATCCTCCACCACCTGGAAAACGACTATACGGAGCCGATTCGGGACCCGGTCTGGAAGCACATCTACGTTTCCCGGGAGCTCCTTCCGGTCATCGAGCAGGAGCAGTTCCAGAAGCTGGACCGCATCCGCCAGCTCGGGGTGGCGGCATTGGTCTATCCGGGCGCTACCCACACGCGCCGGAGTCACAGCCTCGGCGTGTTTCACCTGGCCCGACGCATGATCATGACCCTCCTGCGGCGCAACCGGGAGGTGCCGGTCACGATGGACGGGGTCAAGGCATTTCTCTGCGCCGCCCTCCTGCACGACATCGGGCATTATCCCTTTGCCCACTCACTGAAGGACCTGCGCGTGGAGGCGCACGAGTCCCTTGCGGCACGCGAGATCCTCGGCAGCTTTGCGCCGATCATCCGCGGGAGCATGAGGGTGGAGCCCGAGGCGGTCGCTGCCATCATCGACAAGGGCACGGGCTACCGGGGCTCGGTGAACGTGGGCTTCTTCTGGAAGATCCTCTCAGGGGTTCTGGATCCCGACAAGCTTGACTACCTGAATCGGGACGCCTTTTTCTGCGGCGTGCCGTACGGCATCCAGGACGTCGACTTCATCCTCGAAGAGGTCTTCCCCCACGTGGAAAACGGGGTGGCGATCAGCCCGAAGGGAATCACGGCGCTGGAAAACATCCTCTTCTCGAAGTACCTGATGTACAAGACCGTGTACTGGCACAAGACCGTGAGGATTGCCACGGCCATGATCAAGAAGGCCATCGCCATGGCGCTGGACAGCGGCGCGATTGGCACGCAGGACCTCTACGGGCTGGACGACGAGCAGTTCTCGGCCCGGTTCAAGGCCGAGCTTTTTCCCGGGTTCAGGCTGATCGAAGACACGCGGCACAGGATCCTGCACAAGCAGATGCTTCGCCTCCCGTTCTCGGAAGAAAATCCAGCGCACCGGAGGCTGGAGAACATCGGGGACCGGCTCGACCTGGAACGGGAGATCGCCGCCGAAGCGGGACGTGCTCTCGGGCGCGAGGTGCCGCAGGAATGCATTGTTGTTGATGTGCCCGAACGCCTCTCCTTCGATGCCGCCATCCCGGTGGTGGACCCAACCCAGCCCGAGGCGGAGGAAGCCGAGACCGGTGACCCGGTGTCGGTGTTCCACCGGCTGGGAAGCGGGGATTTCCCCAGCTCGCTCCGGAGCATTTCCGTGAGCGCGAGGAGGGACCCTGACCTCCTGCCGGTCCTGGCCCGGATGGACATCGCACGACGGTTTGTATCATGAGCGGGCGCACGCCGGCGGAGCGCCGCCTGCTGGAGCGCTTCTCCCGCCACGTGGGACGTGGAATCAACCGGTTCGACATGATCGCTCCCGGGGACAAGGTCCTCATCGGCGTATCGGGAGGAAAGGACTCCCTGGCGATGAGCCTCGCTCTTGTCGAGCGCAGGAAATGGGTTTCCGTCGAGTACGAGCTCCATGCCGTGCAGGTGGAGTGGCGGGAGTACCCCCTGTCGGATGAAGAGAAGACCGCCATCGACGACTTTTACGGGGCCCTGGAGGTCCCGTTCCGCAGAATCCAGGCGGGAATCGCCCCGGTCAGCTTCAAGAGGAAGTTCAGCTGCTACACCTGCTCGCGCAACCGCAAGCGCATCCTCTTCGACGAGGCTGCCCGGATCGGTGCGCGGAAGATTGCCCTGGGCCACCACATGGACGATATTGCCCGCACGACGATGATGAATCTCCTCTTCCACGGCGAGGTGGCCACGATGATGCCTGTCCAGCGGTTTTTCGGCGGGCAGGTCTCCATCATCAGACCGCTCTGCGAGGTGCGCGAATCCGAGGTCTCACGCGTTGCTTCGCGGCTCCACCTGCCGGCTGCGCCGAACCGGTGCCCGAACTCCGACACGAACCAGCGCCGCCTGATGAAGGAGATCCTCCGCATGGCCTCACACGTCAACCGGCATGCGGTCTCCAACGTCTACGGGGCGCCGTGGAGGATCAATGCCGACTACCTGCCGGCGTCGGCGCGAGAGGGCCCGGCGGAAGGGCCGGCGTAAGGGCTGCGGGAGGTCAACGGCGCAATGGTCTGTGCGGTGATCAGCGACATCCACTCCAACAAGGAGGCCCTGGACGCTGTTCTCTTCCATATCGACGGCCTGGGAGTTCAGACCATCTTCTGCCTGGGAGACCTGGTCGGATACAACGCGGACCCCGACATCTGCGTGGAGACCGTGATGTTCCGCTCAGCCGACGTCATTCGCGGGAACCACGACAAGGCGGTGGCCGGTTTCCTGAACCTCGACTGGTTCAATTCCTCGGCGCGCGCGGCTGCCTTGTGGACGCGCTCGACGGTTCGCGCGGCAACCCTGGAAACAATCAGGCGCCTGCCCGAAGGTCCCCGGGCGGCCGTGGACGGGACGGTCCTCCTGTGCCATGGAACCCCGTATGATGAGGACGCCTATCTGATGGACGCGGGGTCGATCCAGGAGAGCTATCGCTGCCTGGATTCGAAGCATCCGAAGGTCCGATTCTGCTTCCTGGGACACACGCATATGCCCATCGTGGTGGCGCGAAAGAAGGGCTCGGCGAAGCCTCAGGCGATGGAATGGCGCGAAAGCTTCGACCTGGAACCGGATGGGGTGTATCTCATCAACCCGGGCTCCGTCGGCCAGCCGAGGGATGGAACAGCGCTGGCATCTTTTGGTATATTAGACACCGGCAGGATGATCTACAGGAACATTCGCGCACGGTATGCCGTGCAGGAGACCCAGCGGAAGATCCTTCATGCTGGGCTTCCCTCCGGACTGGCGCATCGCTTGGTCGAGGGAAGATAACAGGGCGATGCGGAGGCACGCGGGAGACGCGGGCAGCCGCAGGCTCACGGAGAGGAGAGGGAATGAAATCTCAGCTCATGGAGGAAAGGATACGCCGTATCACGGTGCTCTTTTCCGAACTCAGCTTCCGCGTGATCGAGGACGAGCGGTCCCACAACGCATACTCGGCGACCTTCGAGGACGACGACGCGTTTCAGGCCGGTGTGCTCATCGAACGGGGAAGCAGGTTCCTGGAGCTGGCGTACGCCCTGACATTTCCCACCTCCTATTCCCAGCTCATGAAAGGCAAGCTGGAGGAGATGCTGAAAATCTGCTACGAGTTCGGCTGCTATGTGAGCCTCCAGCAGACGGCAACCGAGATCAGCTACTCCGTCTTCACCAAGATCTACTATTCCGGTTTGAACTACTACTCGCTGCGCGACAGCCTTCGCGATTTCCGGGAATGCGTCGCGGCGCTCATGGACCTTCTGGAGATCGGCAAGGAAGCGCCGGAAACGCCTGCCTGATTCCGACCGGCACGCCCCCCGAACCTGCCGCGGAGCGCGCCAGGCTCAGTACGTCTCGGAAAAGACTTCCGCGTCCTGCAGAATGCCTTCACAGTTCTTCTCCACGAACGCCAGCGCCTTGTGCATGACGGACTCGCCGAAACTCCGGGAGTTGGATACCACCGCCGCGCCGATGTGCGCGTAGCGGACGGAGTCCTGGAGGTCGACTTCCGCCACCGAGAGGTGGAACTTGTTCGCCAGCTTTTCCTTCAGCGACACGACGATGCGCCTCTTGTCCTTGATCGATTCGAGGGGCGGAAGCTCGATGCGGAACTGGAGCATGGACACGACCACGGGACGGCCTAACTCTTGTCCGCGAGATCCTGCAGGTCGTCGATCTTCAGTGCCGGCGCAGGTCCCCGGCCCTCGTTTCCCAGCCTGTCTTTCAGGGGAAGGTAGACGCTGTTGTACAAGGCGGCGAGCTCGAACACATCGTCCTCGGCGCGCTCGCGAGGGATCTTCACTTCGAGGTTGTAGTCGCTCTCCGCCATTCCGCGCCTCATCACGTGGATCGGGTCCGAGATCTGCAGGGCGAATCGCGGCGCGTAGACGAAGAGGAAAGCGAGCACGGTCAGGACGACCGCGACAAAAAACACGATGCCTTCTCGGGCCACCGAGACCGCCAGCGGCCGCTCATCGAAGAACACCTCGACGCCCCCGGACTGAAGGTATCCGTAGTCCCCCGGGAGGAAGTACTCCCCGTAGTAGGCGGGGGCATAGCGTGACCAGACCACCGGGCCTCCCTGCGATCGAACCACAAGAATCGTCGCATCAACGGCGGCGATCGCCGCGGCCCGCTGCGCGAGCGCCGCGGGCTGCGGGCCGGCCTCCGTGATCGCGGCGGCGCGGAGAACCTGGCCTTGCGAAAAGGGACCTTCGATCCCGGGAATGATGCCGACGCCCTCCATGACCGAGGCTCCCAACGTCCAGAGCACGAGGATGGAGACCGCGATCGTCGTGATGGTGGAGACATGACCCTGCGCCATGGGAGATCGCGCATATCTGATTCCCCGGAAAAGCTTGACGACCCGCAGCAGCCTGAGGATCCGGGCAATCCGCACTGCCTTGATTACTTTCAGCACGTTCAGGAAGCTTCCCAGCCCTGAGACGAGCCCGGCCCCGGCCAGCAGTGCGAGTGCGTGGGGCAGGGAGTTCAAAAGGAGAAGCGGGATGGACGCGAGGAAGTCGATCCACCCGCGCTCACGGAAGAAATACTTCACTCCCTGGCGGTTGGACAGCGCGAGGTAGAACCGCGTGAGAAACTCCACCGTGAAGAACAGATCGAAGCCGAGACCGGCCCAGATGATCCAGCTTCTCCCGCGCACGCTCCATCCGGCCAGAATCGAATAGTCGTCCAGCAACGTATGCACCAGGACGAGAATGATGGCAACGACGACCACTGCCTCAAGGGCTTCTCCGACCTTTCGCATTCCCGCCACTCCTACCAGCCATTCTCCGCTGCGATCGTGTACAGCTCGTCCAGCATCCGGCCGTCCAGGCCATGCCAGCGGGCATTCCGCCTCTGCACATTGAACCAGCTCTTGTCGGGCGTGTCGGCGCCCCGGTCGACGACCACGGCAGGAGAAAGGGCACGTCCGCGCATTGACATGATCGCGCCCAGGCGGCAGACCGCTTCGACGCTTCCGGCGCCCGGGAAGGCGAGGGTGCTTCGCAGCCCCAGGTTGAGGAGGGCGCCCGGAAGGGAGCGAGCCTGAGAGGCTATGCCCGGGAGTATCTTCGACAAGTACTGCTCCTGCAGGGGAGCATACCCCGCGTCCTTGTCCACTGTCTCCCCCGGGGTGATGGAGAGGTACGCGGCCGGCCTGACGAGCACGACGAAGCGCGTGAGATCCGACAGGTCCGCCGGTGAGAGCGCAAGGCGCTGCACGCGCGTGATCTCGACGTAGAGGTATTTCTTTCTCTCCCACGCCTGCGGGATATACTTCTCGATGATGTCGGAAAGGGCTGCGGCAAGTGAGCCCGCAAGCGCACTTCGCGCAACGGGATGTGCCGCGGCGCGAGAGATGAGCGCGCGCAGCTCTTCTTTTGCCCGAGCCGGCGCCTGCCGGCCTCCCGCGACAGCCGGGAAAAACGAGAACGTGAGCCGCGCGGAGAGAAGGTCGGATATCTCGGCTGCCATCATGCGATCGACGTTTCCCCTGATCGCCCGAGAGATGAGAGCGGCGGGCTCGCGCCACCCGCGGGACACGTCCAGGCCGAGTGACGTGAAGACGGGAAGGAGCTGCGGACCGTTGATGCGCAGAACGTTCAGGGCCTGCTCTTCCTTCTGGAGAGCGGCCAGCGCGCGGAGTGCCGGCGTTTCGAGAAGCCGTGACGCGAATCGTGAGACGGGCTCAGAAGTGGAATCCACTGCTCTCATTTTCGGTCCCTGCAATCATTTACATGAACCTCGGTTCCGGTGATAATGCGCGAGACATGGGCAGGCTCCATGCCGCTTCCCTGGCATGTCTCGTAGTACTCGCGATTCTCTCCGCGAAAGGCGCGTTGTTCGCCGATGCGATCATCCTGCCCCAGCCGGAAGCGCCGACAACTATTTTCGCCACGAAGCTCGGTTCGGTTGACGTCGACCTGAATCTTCTCGGATCGTGGGCCGCGGCAGCTTCGGTCGGCGGCAGCCTGATCTTCGCCCCCGGGGTTCCCCTGCAGGCGCGGATCGACGATTCGTTCCCGGTGCCGAACCTGCCCTTCTACAGCAACGTCCCCGACATCACGGCCTCCCTGGAGATGATGAAACGCTTCTTTCTGAATGTCTCCATCATCGGGAGCTTCGCCAACAACTACATCCAGCTCGGCTACAGGGGTGCTTCGGACGAGGCGCTGCGCTCGGTCGTCATCGGCACCCAGGGGATCACGATCCCGCCGAGCGCCCTCATGCAGATCCCCAATCAGCCGCAGGGATCGCTGGGCGCGATGGCCCAGCTCGTCTCCGGCGGATCCACGAACGATCTCCTGCTCCGATGGGATGCCACGCTCCCGAAACGCAAGACCTTCGTGGGAAAGAACGAGCTCGTGGAGCAGGAGACGGCCCTCAATGGATACCTCCGGGGCATGTACTTCTTCCTCCCCGATACGGGCATCGACCCCGGGACGCTGCAGGTGTTCATCGAGGATCCCACGGGGACATACTTCTCCACAGAGTCCCCGGCCCCGCGGAAATACCGGCTGGCCACCTACAACGACGTGGTCCTCGACTCGACGCAGGGATTGGTGTCCCTCATCAATGCCGTGAAGGGGAGGGTGCTCGTCTACTACAAAAAGGGCGGAAACCCGGTCGGGGCGACGAGCAGCGCCACCTTGCCGAGAGATGTCGGCGGGATCGCGCCGCGTGACCCGGGCAGCGCGCAGGCGTTCAATTGGATCCTCAACCAGTCCTACCCGACCTACCTCGGCCTGGACATGACTCACAGAAAGATCAGCCTTTCCGGCATGGTGTGTCTCCTTCTCTGGGAGCCCGGCGACAATTCGCCATTCGAGATCGACAGCGCGTATGCCTTTTTGGGCAATCCGCCCAGTGATGTCTCGCGCATCAATATCAGGTTGAACGCGAAGGATGCAACAGCATCTCTGCCGACAAATCTCATCTTTCAGCCCGATCCGGCGAACAAGAGGTTCCTGGTCCTCCAGAACCAGAGCATGAGGGCCACGTTCTTCAATTTCTATCCATTTGCGGATCCCACGGGACTCATCTATGGGCCGAATCGAGACTCACTTTCTGGCGGGCTGGACTTTGACATATTCGTGCAGATGCTCACCCCTGTCAGCGACATGGTCCTGGAGGCGAATATCCAACCGGGATCGGTCCAGGTCACGGTCAACGGCGTACCTGAAACAAGGTTTGAGGTGGAGCCGGTCTCAGGAAAGCTCACTCTGCACGTCGACGTATTGCCGACAGACCGGATCGAGGTCACATACAGGAAGGCCGAGGCGGGGATCTCCGGAGGGGACATCCTCTTCGCATGGAGGGACCGCATCCCCCTTTCTGAATCCACTGCGCTCACTCTCTCCACCGGCGTCCGTTGGAATGCGAACCCGTGGACCTATTCCCAGGAGCCGTATTCGAAGTCGGGGACGGTGATCGCCACTGCGGGGATCAACGGCACGACCGACACACTGGAGTACTCCGCGGAGGCGGGAATCTCTTACACCAATCCCGACACGACCGGGATACTCAGGCTCTTCGGCATGGAAGGGAACTCGACAGAGATCGACCTGTCGGAGGACAATGCGTACCCCGCGAGCGTACCCGACCCCACCGAAATTCCAGGCCTCACGCAGGCAAATCGTGGTCTTCTTTTTTACAGGGACTTCCGTATCTATGGCGCTCTCGGCTCCGCGTCACTTCAGACGATTGACGCCACTCCCGCGCCGCCGCAGATGCCCTACACCAGCGGCAACCGCATGGGGCCGTACAACGTCGCGGGGAGCGCTGGCAACCTGGATCCAGTCAGCCTCGTCTTCGAGTACAGCCTGAGTGCCGGCCAGTGGGCCGGCTCCCAGATACCGGTATCTGCGGGCTCGGACGTCGATCTTTCGAACGCGCGTGCGGTGACCGTGCGGCTGCGGGGTCTGAGCCTTTCAGGCTCGGTGAACGTCTACCTTCAAATGGGGAGCATTTCCGAGGACTTGGACGATTCACATGTTTTGAAAGCTGAGGCGGCCGCAACAGATGCCGGCTTCAATTTCGTCCAGGTGAACCCTGCAGTGACGCTGAAAGTGGGCGCCGGACCAAAGCTGCAGGGCAACGGGAAGCTTGACTCGGAGGATCGAAACGCCAGCGGGATCCTGGACTTCGAGGATGCGAACCGCGTGGTGACGGAGACTGCAATTGCATCGGCGAGCCTCTCCGCGTCCTGGCGAAACTTCACGTTCACGCTCTCGGATGCTGACCGGCAGAAGCTGCTCCAGGCGCGAAGCGTGCGGGTCGTGATAGTGAATTCGGATGTCGTAGCTGTCAGCGGCGAGATCCTTCTTGATTCCATCACCATCGAGGGCACGCCTCTCTGGCCGACCGACCGGACCAACGTCCACGTCCAGGAGGTGACAGAAAACCTCGCGCAAAGCCCGGCCTCAGGCGGCGATTTTGCCAGCCGCTTCCCTGACACCTACAAGCGCTTCCATCCGAATGGAGAGACGAACCAGGTCCTGGAGACGGCATGGACACCAACTGCCCAATTCACTGTCCAGGGATTCGTTCCTCAGGGCACGGGCGGCATCCAGTATGAGACGGTCGTCTCGTATATCAGGGCCGACACGGCAAATGTGACGTACACTTTCTCGCTGCTCGACAGCTCGTCACATGGAATCGTCTGGAGTGTCGCCGTGTCCGACAACGTCTGGCACGAGGTGAAAGTGTCAAAGAAAGACAACACGGTCACGGTTGACGGTGGCGGGCCTGTAACGCCGACCCAGTTCGACTCGTCGTACGGGAGCCTCGTTCAGCTGAAGGTCACTGCATCCGGTACGGGCTTGAGCGGAGCAGGCCATCTCTCCATCGACGAAATCTATCTCACTGATCCGAAGGGAGTATTTGGTGGGGCACTCGTCGGATCTCTCTCTGCGAAGCTCCCAGGGACCATCCTCTCGGTGGGCAGGACACCGATTCTGGCAAACGTCGCGCTCCGGCAGGACGTTGCCCTCTATTCTGCGGGGTTTGCGGCGCTCTACGGGGTGCCGTACGCTGCCGAGGATCTCTCCTCCCGGTCGCACGTCGATGCGGACCTGCTGTACGCACGAACGAGCCTGGACCTCGTCTTGAGGGACCAGGGAGGGTCCCTGAGCGCATCCGGAGGCCATCGTGTGACGGTGCCCAATGTGAGCTCGCCCATCACTGTTACCGACGCTTTCTCGCTGTCGACCACCGGGGGATTCACGCGCGAAAACGTGATCTCTCTCTCCGCCGGGCCTGTGGCGTCGCTGTCGGTCGACGCCAGCGCGAACGCGTCTCCGGATGAGACCGACACCTCCGGGCTTCTCACGCAGACGTGGCTCACGGGCCTGACGCTGACGCCGTTCCCGCCGCTGAACATCAGCTCCACGCTGGCGCTCTCTCAGGCTCTCACGGGATACACGCTGGCGCAGGAATGGTACGGTGCTCGCTGGGCGAGGGAGGCCGGTCTCCTCCTTCCGTGGCAGGGCGGTGGAGACGTGACCCGCGCGGAGAAGCTCGGGTTCAAGGCGGGCATCCCCGCGGCCCCCTTCGGCGCCACGCTGGAAGCCGAGGCTGCGGCGAGCGGGTCCAACTACTCTGCGTCAGGCTTCAACCAGCAAAACGATTTCGCCTCTGCCCTCTCGTTTCTGATGAAGCTCGGCCCCGGAGACTCCGCGGACAGTGTCGGCCTGTCCTACCGGAAGGCCGTCAGCATCTCCACCGCGCCGGCACCGGGCCCGCGTTTCAAGCAGGAGACGAGCGAGCTGTCGAGGATCCTGTCCCTGCAGAGCTACCTCCTGGAGGGCATCCCGATCGTCGAAATATTCTCGGACAACACGGGGACGGTCCTCCCATTGTGGCAGACCGCGACGCAGGGGACCTACAGCCCGAGCATCAGCCTGTCGATTCAGCGAAGCTATGGCTCCCGTCTGACCGACCTGTTCGTTCCGTCCGGTTTCGACCTGGCGGTCGGGCAGGACCTGAAAAAGACCATCGACCTGACGCAGACAGTCACGTACGTCCGTCCAAGGATCTCCACCCGGGCCGTGAACCTCTTCGGACAGCTCGGATCGACTCCGCGCCTGCCCATGGTCCAGACGGATGAGTACAGCCTCAGCGTGAGCGCATCCGTTGACCGCACGACACCTCCTGTCTACCCGCAATACGGCACAGGGCCGATCCTGTCCACCCTTTCCGTGCAGGCTTATGCGACTCTCACCGCGGAGAACAGCAACCAGCTCACCCTTGTGGAAACGCTGAGGAGAGACCAGGCGAGCACCGTTGTTTTTTCGAACGATGCGCAGGCGCTTCTCGAGTGGCGCGTCTCGCCTGCCGGGGGCATTCCGCTGCCCCTTTTGCCGTCCGACATCGGCGCAATGGGGCGCTTTGAGCATCGCGAAAGCGCCGAGGTGACGGTCGGCTACCAGGATTCAGGCACCTTCCATCCCTTCACGCTGCTGCTGGGACACGCGACATCACTCGTCTACCCCGGCCATGGCTCGATCAAGGCGAGCCTGAACCTGGGAATGGACGTGGAGGATCTCTTGGACGCCGGCCTTGCCTGGCATTTCGGATTACGGGCAGCGCTCGAGGCGAAGTTGACATTCTAGAGGGGCAGTTATAGTTTTACACACACATACGGTATATAATTGTTGCAGGCTGCAAGGAGGTCTCCATGACTGCGGCTTTGAAACGTCTCGCGGTGGTCGCGGCAGTGTTGTGCCTGGCGGCGGGAACGGCAGTTGCGCAGGACCAACAGGCCTCGCCGGGCCTCGGGTTCAAGATGGGCATCGGCATCGGCGTGCAGACCTTCAACGAGCCGGGCCCTGTGACCTATCAAACGCTCGCGCTCCTTCCTGACGTCTCGTACGGGAAGTTCGGCGTCGGACTGGCACTGGCAATCAACTACAATTTCACCGGTGGTTCCGGCAGCTCGTTCGCGATCCGACAGGCCGACTGGTGGCCGACGGGATCCGTGACCCTCCAGAGCGTTGCCGCCATCTACCTCCCCAAGATCGCCTACATCCGCTGGGGTGAGAAGGGCGACCCGCTGTTCCTGAAGCTGGGCTCTTTCACCGACGCCACGCTCGGCGACGGGTTCATCATGGGGGACTACAACAACACGCTCTTCATGCCCACCGAGCGTCACTTCGGTCTCCAGGCCGACCTGGACGGAAACCTGTTCAACTTCCCCTACGTGGGGATGGAGTCGGTCTTCGGCAACCTGGCGCAGTTCGACGTGATCGGTGGCCGCGTCTACGTTCGGCCGTTCGTCGGCACATCCATCCCGATCGTGAACAACCTCCAGGTGGGCGTCACACTTGCGGCGGACACCAACCCGTACTTCGAAACGGCGTCCATCGGCTCGACTTCCGCGATGACGGTCTTCGGCGCCGATGTGATGGTCCCGCTGGTCTACACGAAGGATGTATTTTCGCTCCTCGCCTTCACCGACGCTGCCACCATCCAGGGAAAAACCTGGGGCAGCATGGCCGGTGTGGGAGGGAAGATCATCAACATTTTCACCTACGGTGCCCAGCTGCGTCTTCTTGGATCGGGCTTCACGCCGACCTACTTCGGCCCCGCGTACGACGCGTTGAGAGACAAGCAGTACCAGGCCATCCAGGCGGCGGGCTCTTCGGGGTATACCTTCGGCGGGCTGATCACCCTCGGCACCTCGTTGTTGAGCGACAAGCTGATTTTCAAGGTGAGCCTCGATTCGCCGTTCATTACAACGGAGACGAACCCCATCCTGAGCCAGCCCCACCTGAACGGCATCCTTTCCCTGGTTCCCGGTGTGGTGCCGGGATTCAGCTTCAACTTCACCTACGACAAGAAGGCAATTGGAAGCTTCGGGGACCTCGTGAGCCCGCAGAACGCGGCCATCCAGGGCCTGCTGAACTTCCAGTCGGGGCCTGCGGTCATCTCCTTTGTGTACATCATCACGTATGACCAGCGACAGTCGCCCGACCCCTGGACGGTCACGTCCGGGCTGCAGAGCTCGATCTCGCTCTTCTAGGAAAACGGAGGGTAGTATGAGGATGAGATTCTCAACCGCGATTGCGCTGATGGCGCTTCTGGCGCTGCCGGGAGTGGTCTTCGCGCAGTCGACGCCGGCCACTGCGAAACCACCTGCGATCTCCGTGACTCTCGTGTACCACGAAAACAACAGCGGCACGTTCGACGTGCGTGACGACAAGGGCGCCTCCCTGGGCGAGCCCACAGACGGCGACGAGATGAAGGTCGGATGGACCGTTGTCACGGGGAAGGGCGACGTCGCCGAGCTGAAGATGAATCACACGAGCACGATAATCAAGGTCTCGGGGAACACGAACTTCAAACTGGAGAAGCTGCGCGCGGAAACCGGCGGGCAGGACGTGTTCTCCCTTGCAATCGGCAAGGTGCGCACCGTGGCGGGCAAGGCGTCCGCCAAGGACCAGTTCCAGGTCAAGACACAGTCAGCGGTCTGCGGCGTGCGCGGATCTGATGTCGTGATCGAGACGCTCGACGGCATCGGCGCGAAGCTGAGCACGCTGGAAGGGATCGGGTGGATACAGAACGCGGCCGGCGTTGCGCTGGACGTGGCGCAGGATTTCGCTGCGGACACCGCGGCTCCTGAGTTCAAGGCCTTCCAGATTCCCCAGGACATCCTTCAGGGTCTCATGGACGAGATGAAGTTCACGAAGCTGGACGTGAACGAGACCCTCTCCGTCAACAAGGCATATCAGGCGTCCCTGCAGCAGGGCAGCGAGGGCGGCAATGCTCCCCCGCCGAGCCCGACAACGCCCCCCGCGCCCCAGAGCAACACCATGATGGACAACCTGCTCACGGCGCTGCGCGATATCCTCGGCCTGGAAATCGGCTCCATCAACGTTCCGGACCCGAACAACGCGGGAAAGACCCTGACCTATGCGAAGGCGGTCCTCCAGCCGACCTTCTCGCTGGGCAAGCTGAAGATGGCGCTGTACCTCCCCATCATCTACCAGGGCGACATGTTCAACACGAGCGACTGGTACAAGCCGGCCGGCAACGACGAGTGGAGCTTTGGACGGGACCAGAGCGGCCTGTACAACCAGGTGGCGGACATCACGCGCGACGTACTGTTGAAGATCAAGTACGTCGAGTACGGCAAGCAGAGGGACCCGTTCTTCCTCAAGGTCGGGAACCTGGATGACATCACCATCGGGCACGGCCTCATCATGAGGAATTTCGCAAACGACGCGGACTTCCCTGCCGTGCGCCACGTGGGATTGAACATCGGCGCGGACGGCGAGGGCGGCGGCTTCGAGGCCATGGTGAACGACGTGTCTCCCGAGATCATCGGCGGGACGCTGAACCCGCCGGACATCATGGGAGGCCGCCTGTACGTCCGGCCCATCAAGGGGTTCCGCGCGGCACTGGGTGTGTCTGCAGTTGTGGACCTGAACCCGGCACGGGACTTCGTCGACCCGGCGCACGGGGTCAGCTTGCCGAGCCCTGCCGCGGCCGGCAACCCGATCTTCATCAACCCGGGCGTGGACCTGGACCTGCCCTTCGTCGAAACCGATTTCTTCGGTCTCATCTTCTTCGCCGACGGCGCCGTGATGATTCCCTATTTCCGGACCGTTCCTACCGATCCAGCGTTCACCTCGATCAGCTCGGGATTCGCCACCAAGGCATTCCTCGACACCTCGGCCCAGATGCCGGTCAAGAACTGGGGCGCGGCCGCAGGCTTCTTCGGAAACCTCATTATTCCCGACTTCACCTACCGGCTGCAGTACCAGATCTATACGGGCAAATTCCGGCCGCAGTTCTACGATTCGGCATACGAGCGCAACCGGTCCGGATTGGTCCTTGATACCCTTAACTACCTGCTCAATCCCGCGGCGGTGAACCAGTGGAACATGGGCGTCTACGGAGAGGGCGGGTTCAAGCTCAACAAGATTTTCGCCCTGAATCTCGGTTACTTCTGGCCCTGGACCCTCAACTCGAACGGAGGATTCACGGCTGATCCGAACAACGACCATTTCATCGCTGGCTTCTCCCTTCAGAAGGGCGTGATCCCCGTCGTGAATGTCTGGGGAAGCGTGTCGTACGAACGGACAGGGCTCGTCGGCACAATCCAGTCCAGCGGCCTCAGCGGGGCGCTTTTCGATGCGCGGACGGTGGTGACCGCTCAGATCAACTACCCAGTGAGCCCGCTCATGGACGTATCCCTGCTCTACACAGTGGTGGCAGCGCGCAATTCGTCAGGCAACCTCATCTACGATCCGGGATCGATCTTGCCGAGGACGAACACCAGCTTGTCCATACAGACGCAGATCCACCTGTAGGCGGCGGATGGCTGAAAGTGCCCCTCAGTCCCGGAGGATACGGATCCTCCGGGACGAGGTTTCCCGCAAGATAGCGGCCGGCGAGGTCATCGACCGGCCGTTTTCCATTGTGAGGGAGCTCCTGGACAACGCGATCGACGCCGACGCGGCGTCAGTCGACGTCTATCTTGAAGGCGGAGGCCTCTCGCGGATCCGCGTGGTGGACGACGGCGCGGGCATGGACAGTGACGACCTTGCCCTCTGCTGGCAGCCCCACGCGACTTCGAAAATCGAGACCGAGGACGACCTCCTGCGGACCTCCAGCCTCGGGTTCCGTGGGGAAGCGCTGTCCAGCATCGCCCTCTGCAGTCGTCTGGTCATGGTGAGCTGCAACGATGCCGCTGCCCCCGCTCATCGCCTCGAGGTGCACGGAGGACAACGCGTTGCGCTGGAGAAGGCCCAGGGCCGCAGGGGAACTGTCGTCGACGTCTCAGAGCTCTTCTTCAACTACCCGGCGCGGAAGAAGTTCCTGAGAAGCGCCTCGGCGGAGTCGGGTCTTTGCCGATCGATCTTCGTGGACAGGGCCGCGGCTCATCCCTGGGTCTCTTTCCGGCTGTTTACCGAGGACCAGGTGAAGCTTTCGCTCCCACCCGCTGCCCCCATCGAGCGGATAGCCCGTGCGTACGAGCAGCAGCTCGATGCGCGACTTCTCTCGGAAAGCACGGGGAAAGGTGAGGGCTTCACGATCAAGGTCATTGCAGGCAGCCCGGATGTGCGTCGACGGGATAGAAAGCTCCTTCAGTGCTTCGTCAACAGGCGGAGGGTCACGGAGTTTGCTCTCCTCCAGGCCGCCGAGTTCGGATTTGCGGGATACGTGCCGGGGGGATGGCACCCTGCGGCGTTCGTTTTCGTGGAGATCGACCCCTCCCTCGTGGATTTCAACATCCACCCCGCGAAGAAGGAAGTAAGGTTTCGCAATCTTGCGGATATTCATCGCGCAGTTGTCGCTGCGGTGCGGAAGATGCTGGAGCCTCACGCACCTTCCATTGAGGCGATGCCGCCCCGTGCCGATCTTGCGCCTTCAGGCGGTTCTCCGGACCGCGCCTATTCACCGGGGTATTCAGAACGGGGGCGCCCGGTTTTCTCTCTTCCTTTCGCGCCCGATTCTCCGGGGCCGTCACCCGATGACGGCGGAGGGATCCGGTTTCTCGGCCAGGTATTCGGCGTCTTTCTCGTCTTCGAGCTGCCGGGACGGCTCCTCGTGCTCGACCAGCACGCGGCGCACGAGAGGATAATTTACGAGCGTCTGGCAGCGCGGGCGCCGGCGATGCAGGAGATGCTCTTTCCGCTATGTTTCGACGTCACGGACGAAGAGGAGAGGAGACTGGTCGAGGCGCGCGAGGAGCTGGAAGGGATCGGGATCGGGCTGAGGCGCGCCGGCCCCCGCGCGATGGAGGTGGCGGCACTCGCGGCGGACTTGAAGCCGCTTCCCGAGGCTGACCTGGTGGAGATGGTCCGCGGGGTCGGAGGAGAGCAGTGGCGTCATTCCCTCATCGCCACCGCCGCATGCCGGCTGGCGGTGAAGGAAGGGGATCGGGTGGATCCGGTGACTGCCCGCGAGCTTTGCGTACAGGCGCTCCGATTGCCCGTGCCGCGCTGTCCGCACGGCCGGCCGATCTGGCACGAGCTGAGCGAGGAAAGCCTGCTGAGATTTGTCGACCGGCCGGTCGACCGCCGTTTCTAGGAGTCGCTGCGCTACGCGCGTTCATCCACCGCATGGGCACAAATAAAACCTGCGGATACTATCCTGCATACCGCGCTTCGCGCGGTGTGCTACAGATCATCTACCGCGTTGGCACGGCTGGAACCGCTGGACACGATCCTAGATACCGCGCTTCGCGCGGTGTTTCCTAGAGCTGGTCCAAGAGCTTCTGGGCCTCGTCCTTGACGGCTTGTTTCGGGTTCTTCGCAAGCAGCTTCGTCAGGAGGTCCCGGGCGTCCTTGCTGTTGCCTTCCTTCACGAGGATCCGCGCAAGCTTGATGTAGACGTCCATGTTGGAGGGATCCTTCGAAAGAACGTCCACGAAAGCAGTTTTTGCCTGGCCTGTCTGGCCGTTTTCCGTGTACGCAAGACCGAGGTTGTACTCCGTGACCACAGAATTGGGCTGGATCTGCAGCGCCTTGGAAAGATGCGTGATGCTGTCATCGTACTGCTGCTGGTGAAGGTAGACGTTGCCGAGATTGTTGTGCACCTCGTAGGACTCGGGCACGATGTCCTGGGCGGCCAGCAGGAGCGGCAGCGCCTTGTCCGGCGTGCCGCGGCTGTCGTAGAGGGCGCCGAGGTTGATGAGGGCAGGGGAGAACTTCGGATCCTTCTGCACAGCCATCGCGTAGTACTTCACCGCGTCGTCCACGCTGCCCAGCTTCTCGCTGGCCAGGCCGAGGATGTAGGAGCTTGCCGCCGACCCATTGTCCTTGTCCACCGCTTTCTGTGCGAAGGGCAGCGCCTCCCGGGGTTTGCCGAGCTTGATCTTCACCGAGGCCATATTGTAGTTGGCAACGGCGTTCTCCGGATCCCGCGCGAGGGCCTTCGCGAGGGCGGTCTCGGCGCCGGCGAAATCGCTGCGGGCCATGGACGCGGAGCCCAGCTCACGGAGATAGCCGGCTTTGTCGGGGGCAAACTGCACGGCGAGCTTGAACTCCTCAAGGGCGCCGGCCGTGTCTCCCTTGTCCCGCAGGAGGTAGCCCACCATGTAGTGGCCGTCGGGAAAGTCCTTCTTCGTCGCCACGGCCGCTTTGAAGGCATCCAGCGCTTTCGCCTTATCCCCGAGCTGGACCAGCGACATGCCGCGGTTGAAATGGGCAGAGGTGAAATCGGGACGCAGTGCCACGCAGCTCTCGAAGGACTTCTGCGCGTCAGCAAACAGTTTTGCCCGGTACTGCAGCTTGCCCAGGGCGTACAGCGTGTCTGCATCGTTCGGATTCAGGCGGGCAGCCGTCTTGTATTCCTGCAATGCCGCGTCCGAAAGCTTGCGGCTGTCGTACACCTCGCCGAGGGTCTTGTGGGCGATCCAGTTGTCGGGATTCTTCGCGATTGCCGCGTTCGACAAGTCCACTGCCTTCTGCACGCTCGCCGAGTCTGAAGGGTTGTCCCGCAGCCATGAAAGACCCGCGTAGGCCAGCGCGTCCGAGTTGTCGGGGGCGAGCCCTGCTGCCTGCTCGAAGCTCTTCTTCGCCTCCGCGTAGCGGCCCGCGTTGAATGCGGCGGCGCCCTTTTGCATGAGGTCCTGGACCTTCTTCTGAAGCTCCTTCTCCTTTGCCGTGGCATCCTCGGGCACCTGTTTCGCGGGCTGCTGGACAACGATCTGCTGCTGCCGGTTCTTGAGGCTGTCCCCGAGCTGCGCGAGACCCGCCTTGAGCTGGTCCTGCTGGGCCTTCAGCGCGGCAAGCTCGCTCTGCTTCGCCGCGTCATCCGCCGCCTTCTTTCGCGCCAGCACATCGTCGAGCGCCGCCTTCACCTTCGGGTTGTCGATGCTCATCGTGTTGAGGATCTTCAGCGCCTCCTCATATTCACCCTTGCCCGCGTAGTAGTCCGCTTTCTTGAGGCCGTCGACGAGCTGGGCGGCGGAGGACGCGCGGGATGCCATGATCCCGATCGCCGCTCCCCCGGCCCCGATAACGAGGATTCCAAGGACGATCGCGAGGGCAACGGGGAGCCCGAGGAAACGACGCGGGGCCTGGGGGGGCCTCCTCGATGTGACGCCGGGACCGGTAGTCCGGCCCTTCCCGGAGGTGGGTTTCTGCATGTGCTCAGTCCTTTATGTCGACGTTGACGGGGTCGGTCTGGCCGTTGATGGATTCCACGGAAAGGTTCTTCGTCGAGTCCCCTGCATTGTTGAGGCTGTTGAGGACGTCTTTCATGAGGGCCTGCTGCTTCGCCGCCTCGGCCTGCTGCTTCGCGAGCTCCGCCTGCCGGGCCTTCTCCTTGTCGTCCTGCGCCTGTCGGAGAAGAGCCATGACCTTCTCGATGCTGGGACGCTGGGGGTCCTGCGGCGCGAGCTGGAGAAAGAGGGTGTAGTCGGCCAGGGCGCCGTCGAGGTTCTGAAGCTGCAGGCGCGTATTCGCCCGGTTCAGGTAGCCTTCGGCAAGGCTCGTGTTGGCGGCGACGGCGCTGGTGTACATCTCCTCGGCAAAGGTGAACTCCTTCCGGGAGAAGAAATCATTGCCCATGTTGTAGTAGAAGAGGTCCTTGTACGCGGTGGCCATGCCCAGGCCGCGCTTCAGGATGTCGATGGCCTTCTGTGCATCACCGAGCTGCTGGTAGATGATCCCCAGGTACAGGTAGGTCTTTTCGTTCGAGGGATCGTCATTCAGGGCGCTCTCCAGAAGGGGGCGGGCATCCTGGGGCTTGTTCTGCACGAACAGCGCCTCTCCCTTGTCGAAGAACTCCGAGGCGCCGAAGAGCGCGGCCGCCGCGAGCAGAAGCACGCAGGCCGCAATCACATGCTTCATTGCGAGCCACCCTCCTTCATAAGTATACCGCATGGCACAACGCCCGGCGACGCCCGACGGCACCGGGCCCTCATTGAAATCGTCGGTATCCAGGCTGCCCCCTTGATGGTTTTCAGAGGTGGAGGAAAGGGGAAGTCACGGTGAAGCGCAGGTCTCTCGCGCTATCTCTCCTGGACCGAGAGGTCGTCCGCGGTCGATTCCGACATTTTCTCGGCGACGAAATCGACCGTGTCGGAGATCTTCTGGATTCTCGCCGCAGATTCATCCGAGATGGAGATGCCGAACGTTCCTTCCATTTCGTACACGATCTCTGCGACGTCCAGCGAATCCAGCCCAAGGTCGAGCTTCAGGTCCTTGTTCGGGGTGAAGGCGGAACGGTCGACGGATGTATGTTTTGCCAGAATCATCACAATTTTCTCTTGAATTTCCATTTTATCCATAATATCCCTCCTCGGGTCGAGTGTACCTATCATATAATGAAAAACCAGAAATTTGTCAAAGTGGTTCGATCCCTCGACGCCCGATACACACGGCGTTGCACGGCACGGCGCGATTCACTATATTCAGGAACACGGAATGAGACTGCTCTGCATCGCCGATCACGTGGATCCCCTGATCTACAGCACGGGGCTGAAAGAGAGGTACGGCAAGGTGGACCTCGTGCTGAGTGCCGGGGACCTTACCCTCGGGTACTACGACTTCATCATCAGCAGCCTGAACCGGCCGCTTTTCTTCGTCTTCGGGAACCACCACCTGGAGACCAGGCGCCGCTACGGGAAGGTCCGCGATCCATTCACCAACGAGGAGGAATCCACTCCGTGGGACGCCGGCGCGGGAGCCGTCTGCCTGGAGGGGAGGGTCGTGCGCACGCGCGGGCTCACCATCGCGGGGCTCGGAGGAAGCATCTGGTACAACGGAGGTGAGAACCAGTTCACGGACTTCACGATGTTCATCACCATACTCCGCCTGCTTCCCGGCCTCCTGTGGCACCGAGTCTTCCACGGCCGGTTTCTGGACGTCCTGATCACGCATGCACCGCCCTACGGGATCAACGATCTCCCCGATCCCTGTCACACGGGATTCAGGATCTTCCTCTGGTTCATGAGGACCTTCAAGCCCCGTTACCTCGTGCACGGACACGTGCACTTGTACGACCGGAATGCCGCACGCGAGGCGAGATACGGTTCCACGATCATCATCAATGCGTACGACCACGTCCTGATCGACCTGGAGAGCACCCCATGAGCAACAACTCGTTCCAGAACATGGCCCGCAGCGATTTCGGCAAGTTGCGCACGCGGGAGACCATCACGCGCATCTTCTCCCTTCTGAAGGCCCGGCAGGACGAGATGCTCTCCCTCGGGGACGTCCGCTCCCTTCTCAAGCCCGACTCGGAAACGTACAGGGGAATGCAGACCATCGCGATCGACAGGATCGTGGGCAGCGAAGGCCGGTACAATGATTTCAACCGCGCCTTCCTCCCCCGGCACGACAAGCTGATGCGCCGCTGGATGAACGTCGACATGGCCCATTACCAGGACGTGCTGCTGCCGCCCATCAAGGTATTCGAAATCGGCGGCGCCTACTTCGTGCGCGACGGCAACCACCGCGTGTCCGTCGCCAAATCGCAGGGGGCGGAGTTCATCGATGCGGAGGTGATCTCCCTCTCCTCCGAGATCCCGCTCACGCCGGACATGGGGTTCGGCGAGCTGAAGAGGGCCGTGATCGACTTCGAGAAGGCCCGTTTCCTCGAGGCAACGCAGCTGGACCGCAGGAGGTCCGGGTGTGTGATCGAGTTCACCGAGGTGGGCCGCTACGACGAGCTGCTCGGCCATATCCGGGAGCACAAGTGGTACATCAATCTCAAGCAACCCGCGGAAATACCCTTCGAGGAGGCCGCGGTTTCCTGGTACGACACGGTCTACTTTCCCATCATCCGGATCATCCGTGAAACGAGACTCCTCGCGAGCTTCCCGCAATGCACGGAGGCCGATCTGTATGTGTACGTCGGCAGGCATTGGAGCGAGCTAGGCAGGAGGTACGGGCCATTGTTTACGCTGGAGGAGGCGGCAGAGGACTTCAGCATCGCGTCCCGGAAGAAGCGCCTCCTGCGCCGTGCACGGCGGTGGGGCGCATCCCTGGCGGGACTTTTCAGGCGGCGACGGGAGCGCGGGAGTCAGGCTCCCCGGGTGTAGGCGGCGTATTCCTCCTCGGCGAGGAGGAGCTTCAGCTCGTCAGGGTCTTGCATCTCGATGACCACCAGCCAGCCTTCGCCGAGCGGGTCACGATTGACCAGTGCGCAGTTCTCCTCCCTGCTCAGGAGGGAGTTCACCTCGACGACGACCCCTGAGACCGGCGCATAGATCTCGCTGGACGATTTCAGCGAATCCACCGTGCACACGACCTCGCCGCGCACGACCCGCGCCCCGCGGCCCGGGAGCTCCACATAGGCGATGTCCCCGAGCTCCGACTGGGCGAAATCCGAGATCCCGACCCGCGCGTGGGGCCCATGGGCTTCCACCCACGTGTGATCCTTCGTGTACAGGCGCATGTGCGCTGCCTCCCGTCAATCCAGAAGGGGGTTGCCGCCGGAGGGCGTGGGTGCCGGGGTGCCCGCCGTGTCTGACGGCGGCGGTGAAGGAACGCCGCCCGGAGCAGCCCCCGAGTCTCCTGAGCCGCTGAGAACCGGGTTGTTCAGGAGGGAGTTCTTCAAGGTCTCCAGGGTGCTGTCGTTCTGCGTCGCGTTGTATTCATCGATTTCATCAAATGCCCGCGGCTCTGTTCCCTGGAGGAACAGCTCCGTGATCGTCTTTTTGGTGAACGCGGTCGGGAGGAGCCCCGAGGTGGCGCTGACAACCGCTTCGGACAGGCCGGTCTCGGGCCTTGTAAAGCGCTTCACCGGCAGGTCTTTGTGTACCGCCTTCATGTAGTACGCCCAGGTGGGGCCGGCGATCGCCGCGCCGGTGAGCGCCGTGCCAAGGGAGCGGTTGCCCTCGTCGAACCCGTACCATATGGCAGTGGTCATGTAGGGTGAGAATCCGACGGTCCAGGCATCCTCCCAGTTCTGGGTGGTTCCCGTCTTCGCGGCGAATGGCTGGCTCTTGTCGCTCCAGATATCCAGCAGGTTGCCCTGTCCGCCGAGCGTGCCTTCCTTGATCGTGCTCTGCAGGATGCTCGTCATGATGTACGCGGTCTGCGGGCTCATGATCTGGGCGGCATCCCCCTTGCGGCTCTCCCGGGCGAGGGCCTCCTTCGCGGGCTCCATGATGATCTTCCCATTGCGGTCCTCGATGTAGCGGATCGACACGGGCTGCACCTCCCGTCCGCCGTTCTCGAACGTCGAGTACGCGCGCACCATCTCCAGGGGCGAGACATAGATGATGCCCAGCCCCAGGGGGTAGTACCGCGGGAAACGCTTGTCGATCTCCGCCGGATCGGTCACGCCCAGCATCCTGCTCGCCCGCTGGATGGCCGCGTCAAAGCCGATGCCGTCGAGCACCTTCAGCGACGGGACGTTCATGGATTCCGCGAGCGCGTCGCGGAGCAGCACCCTGCCATGCCATTGTCCCTTGTAGTTCAGCGGCTCGTAGAGAGTCCCGTCCGCGTTCGTGAAGACCACGGGCGCGTCAAGGATCATGGTTGCGGCGGTGAACTTCCGGGAGTCGATGGCGGCTGAGTAATACAGCGGCTTGAAGGCGGACCCCGGCTGCACGCGCGACTGCGTGGCGCGATTGAACTGGTCCGAGCGCGAGAACTGACGGCCGCCGACCATCGCGATGATGTACCCCGTGGTAGGGTCCATGGAGACGAGGGCGCCCTGCACCTGGGTCTTCCTGGTCACCGCGAGGGCGGTGCCGATTCCCCCGGACACGATATCCTGCGCTTTCTGGAGGCCGAACAGGTTCGTCACGACGTCGACGACGGGGGCGATCTTTCGTGAGTAGTCGCGTTTCGCGTTGCCCGTGGCGTTGCGGTTCCTGTACATGAGATCGTCGACGTCGAAAGTGAACCCCAGCATGTCGATGATAGGCAGGTAGGCGGCGTTGGCGTTGGAGACCTGGGCGCCGGCCGTGGAGGCGTACAGGGCGTTCACCTTGTCGATGTCCTGCGCCATGCGCGCGTCCGCTTCCCTCTGGTAGTCGAGGTTGAGCGTCGTGTGCACGACGAGCCCGTCCGTCAGGTAGTTGTAGGACCCGACCAGGAGGTCATCCAGCTGACCCCGGATGTACTCGCTGAAATACGGGGCCTTGTCCTCCCGGTCCAGGAAGGCGCTGGAGTTGGAGCGCGTGTAGTCGTACCGCGACCAGTAATCGTCGAAGGAGTCGTCAGCTTCCTTCTTGGTCACGTAGTGGAGCTGCACCATCTGGTCGAGAATTTCACGCTGGAGCTTTCGGGCCCTCTGCGGATTGCGGATCGGATTGTTGAGCGACGGGCTGGCCAGCTGGATGACCAGCATGGCGGACTCGGCCACCGTGTCCTCCTGGACGGGATGGTTGAAGTAGAACTTGCTCGCCGCCTGGACCCCGAGGTTGCCGGATCCGAAGGGCATCTCGTTGAGGTACATCTCGAGGATTTCCTGCTTCGTGTAGCGCCGCTCCATCTGGATGGCCCACCACAACTCAACGAACTTGCGCTTCAGAGAGATGTCGGTGCGGTCCGCGTACAGCCGCCCGGCGAGCTGCTGCGTGATGGTGCTGGCCCCTGACACGTAGCGGCCGGTGACGATGTTGAACAGGGCCCGGGTCAGCCCTCGGAGGCTGAATCCGTGGTGGGAGTAGAAGTTGCGGTCTTCCCGTGTGAGGAGGGCATCGACGAGGTGTTGGGGCACCTGGTCGATCGTGACCGGTTCCCTGTTCTGCTCGCCGAAGAATTCCGTGATTTCCCGGTCGTAGATGTCCAGGATCTTGGTGGGAAGGGCCACCTGCGGCTCGCCGAACTGTTCCTTGGTCGAGATGTTCCGGGTGGCGGCAAGGGCAATGCCGAGCGTGACCCCGAGGAGGATGGCGACCGAAAAGGAAACAATCAGCAGGGTCTCGAACGGGGAGCGCTTGCGGGGAAGAGGACGCACTGAGAAAACTTATGGGAAGGGCGGGGCTTTGTCAACCGGCGCAGCGTCTGCCGGGTCTCCAGGGGACGTGAATGCGCGAAGAAAAAAAGAGGCCGGCCCCCGAAGGAGCCGGCCTGCCTGGTGTGGTGCCGTTCGACATAGTAAACTGGGAGGGGAACTACATCTTGGACACCAACACCTTTCTTATCGTCAACTCCCATCCGTGAACTTGAGCGCTATTTCATCCTGATCAGCTGGAGGGGATCCCTGGTGCCCGCCTTGGTCCGCACCTCGAAGTGCAAATGCGACCCCGTGGCGCGCCCGGTATGACCCACAGCGCCCAGGATGGAACCCGTGCTCACCGGTTCCCCTATAGTAACATTGATCGCCGAAAGGTGTCCATAGACGGTCTGGTACCCGCCGGGGTGTGTCACGACCACGTAGCGCCCGAGCGGATCGCTCGTCCCGACCTCTTCCACCGTACCGTCGCGCGCCGCGTGCACCGCGGTGCCGTCCGCGGCGCCGATATCGAGGCCGGCGTGGAACTCCCTGCTGCCCGTGAAAGGGTCGCTCCGCCACCCGTAGAGGGACGTGATGCGCCCCTTGTCGATAGGGTTGCGGTAGAGGATGCGGAGGAAAAACGCGCGCTCGATCCGGGAAAACGAATCGTCGGGGAAAAAGGACACGGGTTCCCAGCGGCCCTCGCGCGCAACCTGCAGCTTCAGGGGACGCTTGCCCTCGGCGAGCCGGGTGGAGAGCACCATAATCTCGAGGTCTCCCCGGGGAGGGTCGCTCACGAACAACCCGTCCTGGCTCGGGATCAGGACTCGTGCCCGGTCACTGAAGGCATCCTTGCTCGCGGCGCCGTTCAGGGTGGCGAGAGTGTCATAGCGGAGTCCCAACCTCGCGTTCAGGGAAAAGAGATCTTCCGTCTGCTTCCGTGTGTACGCGAATATGTCCAGGTTGGGGAGGACGCCCGGCTCACCGGTTCGAGACTCCATCAGACGGCGGAACTCGTCCAGCTCCGCCTGCTGCTGGACAAAGAGGGCGTCGTCGTGGCTGAGGACGCGCACGACGGGATACTGCTCCGCTCCACCGGCGGGCGCGCCCGGCAGCGCCAGGGCGAATGCAAGAATGGGCAGAAGGGATGCGCGCTTCACTCACTCCCATTTTCGGCAGGAACCGGGCGCACCTTTCGGGTCTTTGCCGCGCCGCGCGCCCGTCCCATCAGCCAGAGAATGCCTGCCCACAGGACGACGACCCCGGCGCCGATGATCCAGAGCCCGCGGACGAAGAGCGCCGCGGCCAGGTACGCCCCGGCAAAGCCGACAATAACTATCAGCACGGTAAGGAGCACAGAGAGGAAGGTACGCCGGGGCTTCCCCGGATCCTGTACGGCCTTCCGACTCCTCTGCACTGCCCGGACGGCGAGGAAGACGATCCCGGCGCCGGCCAAAGCGAGAACCGTGATCGTGTACGCCTGGCGGGCGGAAGTGGCGAAGAGCCAGAGGGGCCACGCGATCAGAATGCCCAAGGCGGCGCTTCCGACAACGAGCAGAAGGAGGAACCCTGTTTTCCGGGCCGCCTCGACCCACGCGGCGACCGTTCTCCGAAGGCCGTTGTTCACGAAGACCCCGTCGCCGAAGGCGGATTCTCCAGGTCGGCAAGCGCCTTGCGGTACGCCTCGGCGTCCGCCGTTCTTCCCAGGGCGTCGGCGGCCGCCACGAGCCCGGCAAGCGCCTTCTTCATGTCCTCCCTGAACCCGAGCGTCGTCGACACGAGGTAGGAGCGCTGAAAGTAGTCGAAGGCGGAGGCCTGATCCCCCTTCTTTGCGGCGATCAGGCCGAGGGCGTAGAGGTCCTTGGCGATACCCGGCGAGCTTTCCACCTGCTTGTCCAGGGAAAGCGCAAGGGATGCGTTCTTGAGTGCCTCGTCGTACCTGCCGTCCTTCGAGTACACGGAGGCGATCATGTAGTAGTCGGACGCGGCCTCGGCAAAGTCCTTGTTCGAAAGATTCGTTTTCAGGGAAAGCTCGAAGTATTCCAGCGCCTTCGTCGAATTGCCGAGGTTTTTCTCCGCCGTTCCCAGATCATGGTAGAGCAGGGCGGTCTGTGCCGGTCGGCGGCCCGGAAATGCCATCGCGAGCGTGTCCAGAAGTGTCGCCTGCGCCGACTTCGCATCCCCCTTCGCCAGGTACAGCTCTCCCAGGTTGATCGACGAATCGAAGAGCAGGGATGGACTCTCTCCGTGGGCGCGCTCGCGGGCCCGGAGAAAGATGTCCTCTGCAAGGTCCAGTGAGCCCAACGCGATGTAGCTCTTCCCGATGGCGTTGTACGACCGGATGATGCCCTCGCCGTCATCGACCGACGTGTATTCGCTGAGGGCCTGGGTGAAGAATTGCAGGGCCAGGTCATAACGGCCCTGGCGGTAGTAGGCTTCGCCGGACAATGCCTCCTGGTCGGCCTGGGTCTTCACGGTCAGGACTGTGTCGCTTTTCTTCGGGGCAGAGGAGCAGGAAAGTATCGCGAGGAAGGCGGACACCACAGCCCACGCGGCGAGCACCCTCCGCGGCAGCATCAGAAGTTCTCGTCCCGGTAGCTGGACATGGGCGCGCCCTGCGTCGTCCGCGACGGCACTCCGCCCTTGAGGAGAGGATTGTTCTTCGCCGCCTCCAGCACGTCCTTTGCCGAGGTGAGAGTATCACTGCCCTTTTCCAGGAGCGTCGTGACCTGCGGCCGCGTCCCGTTGATGAAGTCCACGAAGCTCTTGATCTGCGCGGTGATGGCGTTCATGTTCTTCAGGGCGCTGTCGACCTGGTTGTACAGCTCGTTGGAGTCGTTGAGGAACGTGTCAATCGAGCCCTGCGGATCCAGAAGGCGCTTCGCCAGCCCCTGCGTGTCCTTCAGCGAGCCGGTCATGTCCTTGAGGTTCTGGGAGATGACATCCAGGTTTGTCGAAAGATCTCCGATGACGCCGCGGGTCTGCATGGAGATGGCATTCACGTTGTCCGAGATGACGGCCACCTTGTCCAGCACGGCGTTGATCTTGACGCTGATGTCGTCCACCGCGGTGTTCACCCTGCCTGGAGTACGCGAGAGATCCGTCACCATGGTGCCCATCGGCCCGCCGCCGCCGTTGAGCGCCACGTTGATCGTGTCCGCGATGCGCCGGATATCGGCGATGGCCTGCCGCGTCTCGTCGAGGATGGGGTTGAGCTTGGCTATGACCGAGCCGATCACGTCAACGTCTTTCGGGATCTCCACCTTCCCGTCGGCCACGAGCCGGCGGCCCTCGTCAGTGTCGAGGCTGGGAATGTAGGATCCCTCGACGACGGGCGGCAGCCTGTTCTTGCCGGAGTGGAACTTCAGCGTCGTGCCCAGGCCGATGGGGCTGGACGTGAGCTCCAGGACGGAATCGGGCTTCACCCGGTCGTAGTAGGTGTCTTCGATGTAGAAGCGGACTTCCACCTCGTTCTGGTCGTTCAGGGACATGCGCGAGATCTTGCCGATGTCGAAGCCCTTGAAGCTGATGGGCGTCCCCACGGAAAGGCCCGAGCCGGACGCGAACTGACTTGTGAAGTAGTAGTTTTTGGCGAACCATCGCTGGTTGACCCCGATGAGGATGAGGACCCCCCCCACGGCGACGATCGCCACGAGCACGAAGATGCCCACGATCTGGTCCGCGAATCGGATCTTGAACTTCATTCGGTTTCGATCCTATCTCCCGGGAGCGCGCACGTCAACGATCGGGCACACACAGGTTCGTCGGTCGCCTTATGCCTACGTGTCCCTGTCGAGGAGCTCGAGGAGGTCCGTGTCGTAGGAGGCGATGTCCTTGAGAACCTCCGAGAGTATGGCGCGCACCCGGGCGTGTTTGGAGCGCTTCACCTCATCGAAATCACCCGAGGCCAACACCTGGCCGGCGTCCATCACGACGAGCCGGTCGGCGAGGGTGGAGGTGAGCTGCGCGTCGTGGGTCACGGCGATGATGGTGCTCCCGCGCCCCTTCTGGTCGCGGATGATCTGGTTGATGCGCTCTGTCATCGCATGGTCGACGGAGAGAGTGGGCTCGTCCATAAACAGGAGGACGGGCTCGGTGATGAGCGCGCGCAGAAAGGAGGCGATCTTCTTCTCTCCCCCGGAGAGCGCCGCAGGCCGTTCCAGCGCGGACTCCTCCAGCCCCACCCGCTCCAGCGCCCTCACGACGCGCCGGTCCCGGTCCGCTGCCGGCACGTCCGGGAAATGCACCTGCAGGGGAAGTGAGAGGTTCTCAAAGAGGCTCTTGTTCTCCCACAGCGCTCCATCCTGGAACACGAAACCGTTCTGACGGCGCATGTCCATGAGCGCGCGCTCCGACATCTGGAAGATGTCACGCCCTCGGAAGCGCACCGTGCCGCCGTCCGGGGGTATCAGGCCCGCGGCGACCTTCAGAAGGGTGCTCTTCCCGCTGCCGGACGGACCCATGATCACTGTGCTCTTGCCCTCGGGGAATCCCACGCTCACGCTGCGGAGGGCTTCGAAGCCCCCGAGGGTCAACCGCACGTCATTCAGGGCGACCATGTCCTGCATGCGTTCCTCTTCAGACGTAGTAGATCAGAGTGATCAGGGCATCGGCGAGGAAACAGAGCACGAATCCCTGTCCCACGGCCTTGATCGCTGTGCGGGGGATCTCGGTGACCGAGGCGCTCACCTTGAACCCCTGGTAGGTGGCCACCACTGAGGTGATGACCCCGAAAACGAAGCTCTTCAGGACCATCGAGACGATGTCCCGGACCTGCAGTGTGCGAAGGAGCGTGTTGAAGTACTCCAGGAACGGCACCGGGTGGATCAGCTGGGCGACGAGAAAGGAGCCCACGAGCCCGAAGACGTTGAAATAGATCGTCAGCGCCATGACGGAGATCGTCACCCCGAGGACCCGGGGGACGACGAGGTAGGCGATCGGGTTGATGCCGACCGACATGTAGGCCTCGATCTCGTGGGAGACCACCATGTTTCCCAGCTCGGTGGCGATCGCCGTGCCGGACCGTGCGATGATGATGAAGGCGGTGAGGATGGGGCCGAGCTCGCGGGTGATGACGACGATGAGGATCGAGTACAGCAGGCTGGTCTGACCGAACCGGGGAAGCACCGTTCCGCCCTCCACGATGATCACCGCACCGATCGAAAGGGCGATCAGGGAGACAATGCTCACGGCCTCCACGCCGGTGAACAGGATCTGCAGGACGAGCACCCGGAAAGCCACCTGCCTGCGGCGCATGAACAGCGCCGTTTCCTTCAGCACCTGGAAGAAAAACCCCAGGGCATAAGCGGAGTCCCGTGCCTTGCCATTCGCCCATCTGCCCAGCGCCTCGACCATTGCCGTGAGTATAGATCAGGCTTCGGTGGGATTCAATGAAGACGCTCCCGCACCATCTGCCCGCGAGCTCTCGAGCGGGATTGCCTCCAGGAAGCGATCCGGAATTTCCCTGCCCCCCGAGCTGAGCCCCAGCCTGCGGCTCGGGATGTGCTCGCCGTGGAAATCGGATCCGCCCGTGACCGCCATCCCAAGTGAGTGCGCAAGGCGCTCCAGCCTGCGGGATTCCTTCACGGAGTGATTCGGGTGCCATGCCTCGATTCCCGCCACTCCCTGGTCCCTGCAGGCGCTCACGAACGTGCGCAGTGCCGGTCCCTGCAGGCCGAGAGAGACGGGATGGGCGATCACCGGTATTCCGCCGGACCTTTGGATCAGTTCTGTTGCCTCCCCCAGCCCCAGGCATGCGCGCGGCTCGTAGAAGGGCATCCCCTTGCCGATCAGCCTCTTGAACGCTGCATCGATCGAGCCGACAACCTTTTTCCTGACGAGGACCCGGGCGAAGTGCGCCCTGCTCACGATCTCGCCTCCAGCGGTTTCCCTGATCTCCTGCATGGTGATCGCTATCCCGCCGGCGTTCATTTTCTCCACCATCCGGATATTCCGACCGCGGCGCGCCGCCTGGACGCGCGACAGCGCCTCGCCGAGCGCGCCCACGTCTCCGACGAGCCCGATTCCCAGCAGGTGGAACTCCCCTATGTCGGTTTCTATCTCAATTTCCACCCCGGGGATGAAACGCAGGGGAGTTCCCCGGGCGCTCGCCTGCGCACGGGCAAGACCGTCAAGCGTGTCATGATCCGTCAGCGCGAGGGCGGCAAGCCCGGCACCGAGCGCGATCTCGATGAGCCTTTCGGGGGTACAGGAGCCATCGGATGCCGTGGAGTGGGTGTGAAGATCGATCATCGGTGATACGCCGGACCCATTCAATTGTATACCACATGTGGTGCCGTGACGGTAAGTGACGGCGTGCGTTTCCGTTTGCCCCGTTTTTCCTTGACAGTGCCGCTCCCTGCGGGTAGGGTCATCGTTGATTCAAAGGCGCCGTTGAGCAGCAGCTTGAAGGATGACAGGGGATGAGTGACCGGGCATCGTAACGAAGGACGGGAGAGTCCTGTGGGTGGAAACGATCGGCCAGCGGATCGAGTGGGAGGGCAGACAGGCGGTCATGTACTTCTCCTCCGACATCACCGAAAGGAAAATGCTCGAAGAGCAATTCGTTCAAGCCCAGAAGATGGAGGCAATCGGCCGGCTCTCCGGCGGGATTGCCCATGATTTCAACAACATGCTCCAGGTGATCCTCGGGTTCTGCTCTATGATGAAGACCTATCCCGATGACCGAAACGCGATCCTCAACGACGTGAGGGTCATCGAGGACTCGGCCCGGCGGGCGGCTTCGCTCACCCAGCAGCTCCTCGCGTTCAGCAGGAAGCAGGTGGCCCAGCCCAGGGTCATCGACCTGGGCGAGCTTGTCCAGCAATCGGAAAGGATGCTCAGCCGTTTCCTCGGCGAGGATATCGCGCTGACGGTCGTGCTGGACAGCGAGAGGAGCTGCGTGAAAGCGGACGCCGCCCAAATCCAGCAGGTGATCATGAACCTCGCGCTGAACGCACGAGATGCCATGCCGAACGGCGGCAGGATCACCATCGGCATCCAGAATGTGTCGCTGCAAGAGGCACGAGGGTATGATGTTTCCGCGGGCAACTACATCAGGCTTGCGGTGAGCGACACGGGCGATGGCATGGACCCCAATACCCTCAGTCACCTGTTCGAGCCGTTTTTCACGACCAAGAAGCCCGGGAGGGGAACGGGCCTCGGGCTTTCCATCGTCTACGGCATCGTCAAGCAGAGCGGCGGGCACATCCATGTCGACAGCAGAATCGGCGCCGGCTCGACGTTCGCCATATTCCTGCCGCGTGTCTTCGAGCCGAAGGACAAGAGCACGGCTTCCGCGGAGGAAGACGACCTGAAAGGATCCGGCTCGGTTCTGCTCGTCGAGGACGAGGCGTTGGTGCGCAACCTCGTGAGGAAGATCCTCGAGACGCACGGATACTCGGTCACCGGAGCAGAAAGCGGGGAGGAGGCGATCAGGGTCTGCCGCGCCCATCCTGAGAGAATCGATCTCCTCATTACCGACATTGTCCTGACCGGGATGCGCGGGCACGAGGTCGCAGACTTCGTCCGAAGTTTTTTCCCGAATGTCAGGGTGATGTATATGTCAGGGTATGCCGACAAAGACGAGGTCCAGAATCAGGAAAGCGTCCCGATGCTCCAGAAGCCGTTCACCTCCGCCGAATTGCTTGCCCACGTCAGGAGAGCGCTGCCGGTCGGATCCGAACCCCGTTCTGGTGCGACGTGATGTGATGATATCATCCCGCTGAGAGTGCCAATCGAGTCGCTCTTCGACCGGCATTCCTCAACTATTTGACATCGGCACGACTCATTGCGTAAGCTCGGTCCATGGACCCGACTTTCCGCGCGCCCCGCGGCATAGGGGGGGCGTATGTGCCGCCACCCGACAAGTCCATCACGCACAGGGCGCTGATGCTCGCCGCGGTCTCAGCCTCACGATCTCGAATCCGGCGACCTCTCTCTACGGGTGACTGCATTTCGACGCGCCGCTGTCTCGAAACGCTCGGCGTGGGATTCGCCGACACGGGAGAGGGCGTCGAGGTGCAGGGGGTCGGGCTTCGCGGGTTCGCCGAACCGGCAAGGCCGCTGGATGCGGAAAACTCCGGCACGACGACACGGCTGCTCTCCGGGCTCCTCGCAGGACAGAAGATCTTCGTCGTCCTGAGCGGCGATGATTCACTGGTGCGCCGACCCATGGGCCGGGTCGTGGAGCCGCTGCGGAAGATGGGCGCGCGGATTGAAGGACGCGAAGCAGGAAGATTTGCCCCCCTGTGCTTCATCCCTGGTGCCGGGGAACTTCAGCCCTTGTCCTGGGACATACCGGTTCCAAGCGCCCAGGTCAAGAGCAGTCTTCTCCTGGCCGCGCTGCGCGCAACCGGGCCGTCCCGGATCGGCGGGAAGATCGCCTCCCGCGATCATACGGAGCGGATGCTGGGAGCCCTCGGCGTGCGCCTGGTTGAGCAGGACTCCAGTTTCTGCGTGGAGCCTGTCGAAGGGCTTCCGGGATTCGACGCCGTCGTGCCCGGCGACGTTTCCTCCGCCGCGTTCCTGGTCGCCGCGGCGCTGATCACCGGCCGCGAGCTTACGATCCACGGATGCGGGGTCAACCCGACGCGGTGCGGATTTCTCGCGGTGGCGCGCCGGATGGGTGCCAGGTCGGACATCGTGGAGGAATCCGAGTCACTCGGGGAGCCGGCAGGATCCATCACGGTCCACCCTGCATCGCTGGCAGGCGCGACGGTGACGGCGGCTGAGGTTCCCGAGCTCATCGACGAGATACCGCTCGTGGCGGTGCTCGGGCTCTTTGCGCGCGGCCGAACCGAGGTGAGGGGGGCTTCCGAGCTGCGCGTCAAGGAAAGCGACCGGCTGGCAATGATCGCCCGCATGGCGGAAAGCATCGGCGGGAAGCTGGAGATGTTCGAGGACGGCTTCGCCGTCGATGGTCCGCAGGCGCTGCGCCCCGGCGTCGTCGACCCGCAGGGGGATCATCGGATTGCCATGGCGGCGGCGGTGGCGGGCGCGGGAATCCCCGGCGGCGTGAAAGTCCTCGGATTCGACTGCTCTCGGGTATCGTACCCGGATTTTTTGCAGGATTTTGCCGCTCTGGGGGGCGAGGTCTCATGACCGCCACGAATCCGCCCCTTCGGGTCGATGCGATGTCTTTCAACGTGGGGGGCGTCACCACGGAGGTGATGTTCGTCGCCGAGCCTTCCTGCCCCGAAGCCTCGGTGACGGTCTTCGACGCGAACACTTCGGCGAGGTTCGGTGCCGGTGTCTCCAGCCCGGTGTGCCTGCCCGCGGGCGAAATGGCGAAGCAATGGGAGAGCGTGAATGCCGTGCTCTCGCGGTGCGCGCAGCTCGCCCTGGGCAGGGACGCCACGATTGCAGGCGTCGGCGGTGGAGTGATCTGCGACATCACGGCGCTTGCGGCATCCCTCTACATGCGGGGGTGCCGGCTCGTCCTTGTCCCCACGACGCTGCTGGCGATGGTCGACGCGTCCCTGGGCGGAAAGACGGGCATCGATTACCTCGGCTACAAGAACCTCGTCGGCACATTTTATCCCGCCCACCGCATCGTCATTGCTCCACGCGCTGTCACGAGCCTGCCCGACCGGGAGTACCTGTCCGGGCTCGCCGAGGTGATCAAGACCGCACTGATCGGCGATGGCGAGCTTTTGAGACTATTGGAGATCGCACGGGACCGCATTCTCTCCCGTGACCCCGCAGTGGTGGAGGAGATGATCAGGCGGAGTCTTGCCGTGAAGGGAAGGATCGTCGAGGAGGATCCGCGGGAAAAGGGCAGGAGGGCCGTCCTGAACCTCGGGCACACGTTCGGTCACGCCCTGGAAAGCGCGACGGGGTTCGCCGGCTGGACGCACGGGGAGGCTGTTGCGTGGGGGATCGGGCGCGCGCTCGCGGCCGGTCTCCGATTCGGGATGACGGACCCGGCATTCGCGCGGAGGGTGCGCGCCCTGCTCCGCCTGTACGGGTACCGTCTCGAGGCGGATGCCGGATTCGACGCCCTGGAGCCGGCGTTCGGACGGGACAAGAAGCGAAGGTCCGGCGGCACGCGCGTGGTCATCCCCTGCGAGGTGCAGGACGTGCGCGTGCGGGACGCCGCGCCGGAAGACCTGGCCGCCGCGCTCGCGGACCGCGAGGGATAGAGAAGGAGCGAATGTCACCATGAAAATCGACAAGGGCACCTTCGAGCAGCACGTGCGTTTCTTCAACCAGGGCGCGGTGATATTCAAGGAAGACGACGAAGGCAACGAGATGTTCATCATCATCCAGGGGCTCGTGGAAATCCGCAAGTCCACGGGGCCGTCCTCCAGCAAGATCCTCACCACGCTTCAGAAGGGCGACATGTTCGGGGAAATGGCCATCATCGAGAAACAGCCCCGCTCGGCCTCCGCCGTCGCCGTGCAACCGACCAGGGTGCTCGTGCTCAACGAAAAGCTGTACGACAACATGATCGGCACCAACCCCGACTTCGCACGAAAGATGAACAGGGTCCTCTCCGAGCGGATCCGACGGGCGGACGCGATCATTCAGAACATCATGACGACGAACAGGCAGAACCAGGTCTGGGCGGGGCTCATGCAATACGCGCGGGAGAAGGGCGTGGCCACCTTCAAAGGCCACAGGGTGAAAATCGCGGAGTTCACATCATGGGCGGTGCAGCACCTGGGCATGAGCGAGAAGGACGTGCAGGGCATCCTCGCCCAGCTGCTGAAGCGCGAAGCGATCGCCTACTCGGCACGGGGAAAGGAAGACATCCTCATCGAGCTCAAGGAGGATGCGGTTCTTCCCGAGCTGTGACCGGCGGGAGCGCGGCTTTTGGCCGCGCTTCTCCTACTGCTCCATCATGTCTGAGATGAGGTGGTACAGCCGGGCCGCGGTTTCCCGGTCCTCGGGCGCAAGGATCTCGCCGGGCTCGTCCGCCAGGCTTTCAAGGCTGGCAAGGGTCTCCGTGCGGGCCGTCAGGAGGCTCTTTTCCGACTTGAACCAGTAGTTGCCCTTCCAGTCGGTGTACATCGTAAGAAATCCGAGCCTCCTGCTCTTCTTCTGCAGCGGGCAGAGGGAGAGCAGCCGGGGCAGGTGCTCGCACAATTCCCGGCCGTTCGCGGCGAAAGAAAAGGTCCGGCCCTGCGGCCACTTTTCCCAGACGCCTTCGTCGGTGTGGAGATAGGGGGCGAGGGAAAGGACGATGTCGAGCTTCATTCCCCCGAATATCTCCTGGCCGTTCCACATGATCGTGCCCCGGAGGTTCTTGTAGCTCGGCAGGCTCGCGGGAGAAATCTCCTGGAGCACGGGCCGCAGCTTTTCCCATTCCAGCACGACCATCTTCCGCCCGCCCTTGATGGTGCGGATCGGGAAAGCCTGGGGCCCGATCCTGATCTGGCTGGTCAAGTCGCGGGCCTTCTCCCGCACCGCCTCCCGCTGCTCGGAGAGCGGCACGCCGCCGCCGAAGGCGCCCTGGAGGACCGGGGAGACGCGGGAGAGGAGCTGCTTTCGAAGCGGGGAGACCGAGCGCGCGTACATTCTTGAGGTGCGGACGATCTCCCCGGCCACGATGTACGGCGGAGTCTCGCGGAACATCAGGGAACCCGGGTGGATCTGGATGCGGTCGGCGGTGAGGCTGCGGTAGATGCCCTTTCCGGTCCGTTCGCAGACGAACTGGATCAGGCCGCGGGAGATCGCGCAGAGGTAGTCATCCCAGGGCCCGCCGGAGCCGATGGGCACACCGAGGGAGCTCACGATCTCCTCCAGCTGTCCCTTGATGTTGGCGATCTCGTTCATCGTGCGCAGGTCGAGGTAGTGCGAGTCGCAGAACCGGCTCTTGTTGCCCGAGCGCATGAAAGCCTCGAAGATCCGCTGGTAGGAGACGAAGTCCCCCAGCGGGTCACGGAAGGTGTGGTGCGCGCGCCGCGCCTCCAGCTCTTCGCCCGCGGGGAGGAGGAAAGGGGAGTTCACGGAGAGGAACGTTGCGGCCAGGATGACTTCCGCGAGGACCGCCGGGTAGGAGCGGATGGACTCCACGATCATCCGTGCGTGCTTTGGCAGGATCGGGAAGATGCACATCATCCGGCCCGTTTCCGTCAGCGAGCGCTCCTCGTCCAGCGCGTCCAGCAGGCGGAGGGTCTCCACCGCCGCCCTGATGCCGTCCTGTCCCGGCGGAGAGAGGAAATCGAAGGAGTCGAAATCCCGGATGCCCAGCTCCGCCATGCGCAGGACGACCTCGGAGAGATCTGTTCGGAGGATCTCCTCCATCGTGTACATCTGCCGGCCGTCCAGGTCTTTCTTCGTGTACAGCCGGTAGCAAACGCCGGGTGCGGTCCGTCCTGCCCTGCCGCGGCGCTGGTTGCACGATGCACGGGAGACGGGGACCTCGATGAGCGACTCGGTGAAGGTCTTGGGGCTGTAGAAGTTCACCTTGCCCAGCCCCGAATCGATGACCGACACGACCCCGTCGATGGTGATGCTCGTTTCGGCGATGTTGGTGGCGACGATCACCTTCCGCTTGCCTGGAAAATCGAGGAAGACCCTGCCCTGGTCCTCGTGGGCGAGCCGGCCGTACAGGGGCAGCAGGGCCAGCTCCTCGTCCCGGTCCAGCTCCGCGAGCAGCTGCATGCAATCCTTAATGGCAAGCTCCCCCGGCAGGAAGATCAGGATGTCCCCGGGCTGTTTCTTCTGCATGACCCCGGCAACGATGTCACGAATGCGCAGGAGGAGGCTTTCGTGGTCACCCTCGATCTCGGGCGGCGTGTACCGCACCTCGACAGGGAACATTGGGGCGTCGATGCTCACGATCGGGCATCCGTCGAAGTACTCCGAAAACACCTCGACGTTGATCGTCGCCGAGGAGACGATGAGACGAAACTCGGGCCGCGCCGCCATGATGCCCTTGAGCATCCCGAGGATGAAGTCGATGTTGAGGCTGCGCTCGTGCGCCTCGTCGACCATGATCACCTGGTAGCGCGACAGGAGACGGTCGCTCTTCAGCTCTTGCAGCAATATGCCATCCGTCATCACCTTGATGACCGTCTCCTCGTCCGTCCGGTCCTCGAAGCGCATGGTGTACCCGACGATGCGCGGGATGGTCGTGCCGATCTGCCGGGCGATGAACTCGGAAACGGACACCGCGGCGATCCTCCGCGGCTGGGTGACACCGACCATTCCGTGCGCCGTGTATCCGGCCTGGTGAAGGATCAGGGGAATCTGGGTCGTCTTGCCGGAGCCCGTCGGGCTCTCGACGACGATGACCTGGTGCCCCTGGAGGGCGGTCAGTATCTTTTCCCGCTGCTCGTAGACCGGCAGCCTGTAGGGGTCCATTCGGGGGCTTCCTCTCTTGTCCGGTTGAATGCCGGTGCAGTACACTATAGCCCGTAGGGAGGAGTGCGCCTATCCTCACGCCGGGCAAAAAGGGAACGCGCGCGGAGCGATTCGACCAGGAGGTGGCGTCCTTCGTCCGGTCCATCCCCGTGATGCTGCCCCGGGACATCGAGTCCCACGTGAATGCATGCGGGTACGTCGGGCAGCAGAAGGCGGTGCGCGCGATCGCCCTGGGCGCCTACCGCCACGTGAGCCGACTCCGCCGCATCTGGCTCGAAGGCGCCCGCCGGGAGAACCTTCCTCCCAAGACGACGATGCTCTTCGTCGGCCCCACCGGGTGCGGCAAGACCTACCTGGTGGAGATCCTCTTCCGCGACATCCTCCGGCTCCCCACGGTCGTCATCGACATGACGGGATTCTCCGAGACGGGCTACGTAGGGCAGGACGTGAACTCAATCCTCACCCGGCTCCTGTATGCCTCTGACATGAGCCTCGCGTACGCCGCTATCGGAATCGTGTGCCTGGACGAGTTCGACAAACTGGCCTCCGGGCAGAACAGCGCGGTGTTCTCCGGCGCGGGAACGACCAAGGACGTCTCAGGGCTCGGCGTGCAGCGCGAGCTGCTGAAGATGCTGGAGTCCATCGAGATCCCCGTGCCGCTCGAGTACACCCACTCCGACTACGCCCCCAAGGCGGTCATGACGACGCAGGACGTCGGATTCGTGGCCTGCGGCGCCTTCTCGGGACTGAAGGGGATGATCGAGCAGCAGGGCGGAGAGCACATCGGGTTCGGCCGCTCGCCCCTGTCGGGGGAGCAGGAGCGGATCGCGGTCTCCTACACGGAAGACGACGTGATGCTCGCTCACAACTTCATGAGCTACGGGTTTCTTCCGGAGCTCATCGGGAGGTTCCGGAGGATTGTCCCCTTCTCCGCGCTCACCCGCGAGCAGCTCTCGCAGATCCTCCGCTCCACGCTGCTTGTCCAGTACGCGAACGAGTTCCAGCTCGAGGGCAAGGAGCTTGTCGTCTCCGACTTGGTCCTGGACCGGGTCGTCGAGGAGAGCCTGAAGAAGGAGACCGGCGCCCGCGCGCTCGAGGCGAGCCTCATGCGCTACCTGGAGGCAGCCGCATTCGAGGCATTCTCCGAGCCTGCGGCCCGACGGGTGGCTCTGAGCGTCCGCGAGGGCAGCATTGTCCACGACATCTCCTGAAGTGGCGTCCGGCAGCGGAATCCTGAGGCTCGTGGAGGAACAGGTACAGCTCGGGCCCCGGGTCCCCGGGACCGCTGCCCACGACGCGCTTGCCCGCTCGCTGGAAGAACGTCTCCGCGCTCACCGCGCGGAGGTCACGGTGCAGGAGTTTCCCGTCGAGTTCAGAGGATCGCTCCTGAAGTGCCGAAACATCATCGGTGTCTTTCGGTCCGCCGACCCCAAATCGGGGCCGCCCCTTCTCCTTGGCACGCATTACGACACGAGGATCCGTGCCGACCGTGAACGGGCTGCCGATCAAAGGAATTCGCCGATTCCCGGGGCGAACGACGGGGGATCGGGGACTGCCGTCTTCCTCCACATGCTGCCGCTCCTTTCGCGCCGGGAGCTCACCCGCGACGTGGCGGTGGCGTTCCTGGACGCTGAAGACCTCGGAAACATCGAGGGCAAGGATTTCGCCCTGGGCGCGGAATGGCTCGCGGGTCACCCGCTGCCGCGTTTTGCCCCCTCCGAGGTGGTGGTGCTCGACATGGTCGGCGGGAAGGACATGGTGCTCGACATCGATGCGCACATCCTCGAGCACCCCGCGAGCAGGAAGCTCACGACCGAGGTTTTCCGCATCGGCATGGCGCAGGGCTGGGCCCCCTTCGTCCGCGACAAGAAGGACCGGCTGAAATACATCGTCTCGGACCACACGCCATTCGCCCTGCGGGGAACGCCCGCGTGCATCCTCATCGACATCGACTATCCGCAGTGGCACACGCAGGAGGACCTGCCCGAGGCCATGTCCGCCGAGTCACTCGGCGTTATCGAAGAAGCTCTTTGGCTTTTTCTGACAGGTCGGCCGGCTTCAGGCCTTCGTAGCTCTCCCGGGACTTGAGGTCCTTCAGGGTCGCCACGCCGGCCGCAGCCTCCTGCTCGCCGCAGACGACGGCGAGGGGGATTCCCTTTTTTTGCGCGTAGGCGAACTGGACAGCGAGCTTTTTCTTTTCGGGAAAGACCTCGGCGGTGATCCCTGAGGCGCGGAGCGCCTGGGCAATCTCGTGATACCTGCCGAGGAGCGAATCCTCCAGGAAGAGGATGAGCACCGATGCCTGGGAGGAGGCGGGGCCTGCCAGCCCGAGCTCCTCCATGGCTGCCATGAGCCGGTCGACGCCGATCGAGGCGCCGACCCCCGGCAGGCGCTGTTTGGTGTACAGGGATGCGAGGTCATTGTAGCGCCCGCCCGAGCACACCGAGCCGATGTCCGGCAGATCCCCGAGGAAGCTCTCGAAGACGATGCCCGTATAGTAGTCCAGGCCGCGGGTGATGGAGGGGTCCAGCGCGAAGGAATCGGCGATCCCCAACTGCTTGAGGGCGGCGGAGATGTGCCCGAGACGATGGATCCCCTCGACCTCATCCCCCACCACACCGGCGAGCTTTTTCAGGGTCTGCGCAGGGGTCTGTTCGACGCGGATGACATCCAGAATGTCCTGGGCGTGCGCGGGCCCGGCAATCTCCGTGAGGAGCTCCCGAGTCTTCTCGGTCCCGATCTTGCGCTGCTTGTCGATGGCGCGCAGGATGTCGACGGACCGCTGCTCGACGCCGAACCGTGCAAGGCACGCATTGAACACTCCGCGGTGCGCGTAGCGGATGGAGAACCGCTGCACGCCCAGCGCCGCGAGGCTCTCCCTCATGAGGAGCAGGATTTCCAGGTCTGCCGAGGCGGAGTCGGTGCCCACAATGTCGAAATCGACCTGCATGAACTCGCGGTAGCGGCCGCGCTGGGTGTTCTCTCCACGCCAGACCTTCGCGGCGTGCCATCGGCGGAAGGGGAGCCCCACCTCGGCGAGGTGGGCGGCCATGAAACGAGCGAACGGAACGGTGAGGTCGAACCGCATGGCCACGTCGCGGCCGCCATGGTCGATAAACCGGTAGACCTCCTTGTCCGTCTCCCCGCCGCCCTTGCCGAGCAGGACCTCCGCAAACTCGAGGACCGGCGTGTCGATGGGCAGGAAACCGAACCGCTCGAAGACCGTCTGCAGCTTCCGCACCAGGCCCAGGCGGAGCGACTCTTTGTCCGGGAGAAAGTCCCGGAATCCCTTCGGAATCCGCGGTTCGATGAGCTCGTCGTTTCGCACGGGGCAAGTAAATGCGGGGTGAGGATTCGATGTCAAGGAGGCGGGAATGGGAGTTTCCCGCCATGCCTCACTTGACATTCGGCGCCGCTGAGGTAGGATTGCGAAAGTCGAGCGAACACCCGGGATTGCAGATTGCTTTTCAGATACGGCACAACAGAAAACGGAAGCATCGAGAAGAAGGCTCATATCTATACCCAGGAGGAGCACGGGATCGACCCGCGCCTCGTGGACCCGGATGCGCTGTGGGTGATCAAGCGGCTTCGGGGCGCCCGGTTCCACGCGTACGTCGTGGGAGGGGCAGTCCGGGACCTGCTCGTCGGCCGGACCCCGAAGGATTTCGACATTGCCACGGACGCCCACCCGCTGCAGATCAAGCGTCTGTTCCGTTCCGCGCGCGTGATCGGGCGGCGTTTCCGGCTCGTGCACGTGTATTGCGCCCGCGAGAAGTACATCGAGGTGAGCACGTTCCGATCCCGTGTTGCCGGCGCCACGACCGGGCATGCGGCGCATCCGGACGCGAACAACTACTTCGGAACGATGGAGGAGGATGCCGAGAGGCGGGACTTCACCATCAACGCGATGTACTACTGCCCGATCGACCGCCATCTCATCGATTACGTGGACGCGTTTCCCGACCTCCGACAGCGTCGACTGCGAACGCTCGGCCGGGCGGAGGCTTCCTTCGCGGAAGATCCTGTCCGCATGATCCGGGCGGTAAAGTACGCCTCGCTGATGGGTTTCCCTTTTCCGCTCTCCCTGGCGGGACTCGTCCGCCGGATGCGCGAGTCCATCCTGAGCTGTTCACGCGAACGGGTCACCGAGGAAGTATTCAAGATCCTCACATCGGGCTCGGCGGCGGGCATCCTCGAGCTTTCGCACCGGCTTCGACTCTTCGAAATTATCTTCCCGGCCCACGAGCGGCGGTTGCGCGAGGGCCGCATGCGCCTGTCCGACTCCCCCCTGGGCGTCCGGTTGAAAGAGCTCGACGCCCGCTCCGGTACAGGGAATCTGCTGGACAGGGGCGACATGTTCGGCTTCCTTTATTCCGATCTCGCACTCGAGCGGAGGGACATCCTCGAGGACCCGGACCCTGAGTTCCTGCTTCAGCAGTTCATCCGCACCGCATCGGAGCCCTTGTTTCCGTCCAAGAAGGACCTCACAGCGGCGGCAGACTCGATCCTGCGGTCCGTCCACCCCCATCACAGGGCCCGCGCGCATCACGGGCCAGTCTCACGAAATGCGCCTGCGGGGGCGGCGCACGGCACGCGCGATGACGGTGCGGCGCCCGCGAAGAGACGCCGGAGGCGGGGTCGTGGGCGCGGTCAGCGCGGCTGAATCCGCCTGCGGCGGCGCGAATCCGCCTGCGGCGGCGCGAATCCGCCTGCGGCGGCGCGAATCCGCCTTTCGGGAAGGGACAGGGGACGGTCTGAGGCTGACGTGGCTCCCTATTTCGCCGCGGCAATCCTCTTCAAGAGAGCATCGACCCTGTCGCCGTAGGAGGTCTGGTCTGCCTGTTTGGCGAAGTTGAGGTACTTCGTCGCATCAGCATTCTTGCCCGCGGCGAAGGAGTTCACGCCGAGGGCATAGTTGATCACCCCGGCATTGGCCCCGAGCTGGAAAGCCTTCAGGTACATATCCTCCGCCCGGGCGTAGTCCTTCCGCGAATATGAGATCAGGCCGAGATAGTAGAATGCAGCGCCGTTGGCAGGATCCAGCTCGATCGACTTCGAGAAGGAACCTTCTGCTCCGGCCATGTCGCCCTTCGTGTACTGGTCGATGCCATCTTTCACGAGGTCGGTCGAGCTCTTCATCGTGAGTATGAACGCCTTGAAGTCCGCCTGCATCTTCTGGTCGGTGACCCACGAGAAGGCGCGTTTGCGAGCGCGCTGCGAGTTGTCGTCCAGCGTCCCGTTCGGGCTGAGCGCCGCGACACTGTCCCAGAGGGCCCTGCTGTACGAGCGGTCTGGGCTGGCCAGGAGAAACTGCACAAGACCCCAGGATTCAGGGGCGAAGACGTCCATCTGGGACTGGGCGCTCTCCCTGCTGATCGTCAACAGGTCGGGGAACGAAATGAGCTTTGCCGGGGTCTCACCGCGGACAAGGGACTTCAGTCCCTCCAGCCAGGCGAGGTTCGGCTTGAACGTGAAGGTGGCGGTGGCAGGGTCCCACGCCGATGCATCCAGGTAGGTCGCCACGCCTTCGCGCAGCCACACCGGTGGATTGTCGACAAAACCCTTGATGAACTGGATGCACCCCTGGTGGAGCAGTGAAGCGGTGAACGCCGCCTCATCCTTCGGGAAGCACAGCAGCTCGGAGCGCTCGGGATCCGACCATGCAATAAACACGAAGTCCGTCCTCGTCTGGGAGAGGATCTTGTCCAGGTAGGCGTTGAAGCTGTCCAGGTCCTTGAAGACCCGGATACGGAACTTTGCCGGCAGTTGGGAGAGATCGAAATGGAAAATGTCATTGTAGAGGGTGAGGGCCGCTTCCATCCTGTGGGTAACGTCCTCCGCCTGCGCCTGACTCACCTCCGAGAACACCCGGTAATGGTCGGTCTCCGCCGTGAACTGCGTGGCGTCCTGCGCAAAAACGGCAAGCGGGATGCACAGAAAGAGGGCGAGCACGAGCGTTGTGCGCATACCACCTCCTTTTTTCGATCATAGTCAGGCCGCTATCCGCTGTCAAATGCATTTTCGAACGCCCTCTGGATCAGCGCGTCGTCGGTCTGTCCGTCGCTGCCGGCTTCACCCGCCCGTACTCCGGGCGCACCACGGTCTTTTCCACGATCTCTGCGTCGCTCTTCCTGAGCACCTTCGTGGATTTGAGGAGAATCTTCACCGACTCGAAGAAGATGTGCGGGTAGTTGCGCTTGATCTCAACGCCCGGCACGGGAATAATGTGTTTCCCCTGCTCGGCCCTGATCTTGAGGGCCTGCGCGATCTCGGCCCGGGTGGCCACCTCCTCGATCGTGATGATCCGGTGGATCGGGAGCAGATCGAGCGTCCGAGCGATTCTCAGCACCATTTTACGGGACGTGCCGATGATCAGCAGCCGCGCAAAACGCTGCGCGGCAATCGCCTGGCGCACCTCCTCGATCAGCTCGGGATTCGCGAAGATCGCCGTCTTGATGGCGGTGAGGATGCCCTTCTCTCTCTTGGCCGACCTGCCGGCGATGATCTTCTGCCCGCGGATGAGAAGCCCGTCATCGATGATCAGGTCAATGCGGAATCGGCGGGCCACCTGGCGCGCCTTGAAGCTCTTTCCCGTTCCGCTCTTGCCCACGAGCGCGAACACGCGCCGCTTGCGTGCAAGCCATGGGAAAACGCGACTGATGGCAGCAATTGCGTCCATCTCGTTGGAGAGTATACCCCGGGAAACGTTGGTGAATACGGGGACTCTAGACCACTCTGGCTCGTGCGGGCGCAGGGAGCAGGAACCGGCGCAGGCGGCGCAGGTAGTCGCGCTCGAGCCGCTGCCACTTCCGATTCAGGGCGCTCGCATATACCCCGATGATGAATCCGACAATCCTGCCTCGCAGGAGACGTGCCGCCACGTGCCAGGGCGAGTAGAACCGCGCATGAGCGCTGATCTGCGCCCGCTGCAGCTCCCATGGCGTGAAGCCGCGGGGAATGAACTTCACGTGGTGCGCATCGTAGGTGTCCCACGCGCGGTCGATGAGCCGTCCTTCCGCGAGCATCTGCGTGTAGAAGCTCGAGCCTGGAAGGGGCGTCAGGACGAGGAACTGGGCGGTGTCGACCTTCTCTGCCAGGGCGAAGCTCACCGTTGCGCGGGTGGTCGCCGGGGTGTCGGAGTCGAACCCGAAGACGAACATGCCGTGGAGATGGATCCCTCGCTTCCTGACCTCCCGTATCGCATGACGGATCTCGTCGACCGTCTGGTTCTTGTTCATCTCCTTCAGCGCTGCCGGGTCCACGGACTCGAACCCGATGTACAACGAGTTGCATCCCGCCTGGGCCATCAGGTCGAGCATCTCCGGGTCCCGCGCAATGTCGCTGCGGACCTGGGTCGACCATCTGAACCCGAGACGGAGGCGGATCATTTCGCGCAGCAGCTCCTTGGTCTTTCTGGGGTTGGCCGCAAAATTATCGTCATAGAAGAACAGGATGCATGCCTTGGGGTCGTATTTCGAAAGCTCCGCCACGATGCTGCCGGTCGAACGGTGCCGGTAATGGCGGCCGAACATGCCTGTCACGGAGCAGAACGTGCAGTCGAATGGACAGCCGCGCGAAGTCTGGACGGGGATTGTGGGAAGCCCGAGACCCTGCACGCCGATCTTCCTGCTGCGGCCCATGTCCAGGAGACCGAGATCCGGGAAGGGGAGGCTGTCCAGGTCCTCGATAGCGGGCGCCGCGGGATTTCTCCGCACGATGCCGTTTTCCTTCCACACCAGCCCAGGCACGTCGGCGAGGGCGGCGTTGCCGTTCAGCGCATCCACGAGAAGCGGGAATCCCGTTTCCCCTTCCCCCGTGATGCAGTAGTCGCCATGCTCGAGAGCCTCCTCGGGAACGAAGCTCACGTGGGGGCCGCCGAACACCACCGGGATGCCCCTCTTCTGGAAATAGTCGCCGAGGGCATAGGCGCTGATCGCGGTGGCGGTGATGGTGGATATTCCCACGAGATCCGTTTCCAGCTTGCGCGCCATGACTTCCTTCTGCGACATGTACAGGGCTTCGGCGGCATAGCCTTTGTCCCGCATGATCGTTGCCAGGAGGATGCTTCCCAGGCGCGGAAGCACGAATTTGGAGAAGATGTGCAGGTGATCGTTCTTCGGCTCGATGAGCGTGATGTGCCTGATCATGCGCCCTCCCTCTTTGAAAAAGTATGCGGTTAGAGATAAGTAAAGACAATCATATACGTATACGTATGGTTTGTCAAGACCCGTTGCTGCTCCAAAAAAAAGACCCGCGAACCGGTCCGCGGCTCGCGGGTCTGCTCTCCCCCTGTTGCTCCCCCGCTATTTTTGATCGAAAATGGAACCTAGCCCATTGACGATTTTCTGGGTGTCCTTTGTCACGGTGAGGAGCCCCTGCGAGACCTGCTCAAGGTTCTTCACCGTGGCATTGAGGCTCTTCGCCGTCTCCGCCGAGCCCATCGTAGCGATGACCGAGTTCTGCGCCGTCAGCTCGGCGACCGAGCCCTGGATTGCCTCGCTGCTCTTGCGGATGGCCTTCATCGACGCAGCAAGGTCATCGGAGCTCGCCGTGAGGTTGCCTTCGAGCTTCGCCATCAGCCTCTGGGTCGTGACGGAGACGTCGGTCACCGCGGCCTGGAGCTGGTCGATCGACGAGGTGATCTGACGTGTGATGTCCGGCACGGAGCTTGTCAGCTCGACGGCCCTGTCGGTGACGATGCGCACGTTCCGGGCGGTCCGGGCGATGTCCTTCAGCGAGCTGTCCAGGGTGTCCTGGTTGTTCTTGAGGATTTGCACGATGCCCTTCAGGCTGCCCGCGAGATCTGTCACCATCCCCATCGTGTCGCCCGTCAGGAGGTCGGTGATGTTGAAGGACGGTATCCCCTCGTAGAGGTGGCCGTCCTCCACGAGCGGCGCATCCCTGGCGCCGGCTTTCTGCTCGATGTACATGTCTCCGAGAATGCCCTTGGACACCAGGGCGAACTGGTCTCCCGCGCGCGCCGTTTTCCCGATCTCGAAGGTAATCGTCACGATGGCCGACTTCTCATCCTCCGCCGGCTCGATCCGGGTGACCGATCCCACCTTGATTCCCGCCCGGCGCACCAGGGAGCCGTTGTTCAGGTCTCCGACGGAGGAGAAATGCACGCGCACCGTGCGGCCCCGGGCGAACTGGAAATTATTGATCAGCAGGTACAGGAGGAGAGACGACGCAAGGGCGACGATGACGATGACAATGACCCTGATGATCCTGTTAGCCCTGATTGCCATTTTCTGCCCGGATCCTTTCTCGGTTCTCGATGAAATGTTCGTAGATTGCTGAGGGCTCCTCGAAGGCGTCCTCGCGCCCCGCATGGGCGGTGATCCGTCCCTCCTCCATGAGCGCAATGCGGTCGGCGATGTACCGGGTGAGATCGATGTCGTGCGTCACCACGAGGGAGGTGATCGCGCCTTCTCTCTGGAGCCGCCTGATCATGGATTCGACGACGGCGGCGCTCGCCGGGTCCAGGCCCGCCGTGGGCTCGTCGTACAGCAGGTAGCGGGGCTCCAGGATCATGGCGCGGGCCACGGCCACCTTGCGCTTCATTCCTCCCGAGAGCTCCCGAGGCATTGCGTGCGTGTACTCGAGCATCCCCACGAGGTCCAGGTACGCCCTGACGCGCCGGTCGATTTCCTTCCCCGATGCGGACTTGTGATACATCAGGGGGAACGCGACGTTTTCGTACACGCTCATGGAGTCGAAGAGGGCTCCCTCCTGGAAGAGCATCCCGATGCGGCGGCGGATCGCCAGGAGCTGCCCCCGGGCGGCGCCCACGACCTCCTCCCCGTCGATCGTGATGCTCCCCGCCTGCGGCCGCAGGAGCCCGGTGATGCACTTGAGGAACACCGACTTGCCGATCCCGCTCCTTCCGACGACGACGGTGGTGAGCGATTCCTCGATGTCGATGGTGATGTCCTCCAGCACCGGCCTGCCGGGGAATCCGAAGCGGACGCCGCGCGCGCTGATCACAAGGTGCTCCAGCCGAACACGGAGTCCATGACGCCGTAGATCGTGTCGATGACCAGCACGCAGATGAGGTTGATCACGATGGACTTCGTCGTGGTGCGGCCCAGCTCGATCGCGCCGCCCTGGAAGTGGAAGCCGAGCCCGCAGGCATTGATGGCGATGAAGAAGGCGTGCAGGGCGCACCGGATGTACGACGTCGTGAGGATCGTGTGCCGCAGCACGAGAAGGGCGTGCTGGAGGAAGACCGGCACCGAGATGTCGAACCAGAGCCGCGCCAGCACGATCGCGGACCCGATGGCGCAGATGTCGCTGATCGCCTTCAGGATGGGCAGGGACAGGATGGAGGCAAGCACGCGCGGGATGACGATGTACTGCGTGGGCTCCACCGCCATCAGTCGCAGGGCGTCCAGCTGTCCGCTCATCTGCATGGAGCCGATCTCCACCGTGAAAGCGGTGCCGATCTTGGCGGCGAACATCATCGCGCCGATGAGCGTGGTTGCGGCGGAGAGCAGGAGGTAGAGGCTCGCGGCCCCCGCCCAGTTGACGACGCTGAACTTCGTCCCGTACCAGCCGGCGAGCCAGGCGAACATGGCCCCCTCCACGACGCCAGCGACGGCGAGGATGCCGAAGCCCTCCAGCATGACGCGCGTAATCTGCTGCCCGAGCTGCCGTGTGGGGAATGGTTCGCGGAAGAGCCAGAAAAAAAAGTTGGCGTACATGCTGGCGGTGGAAGCGCCGGCATGCTTCCATTCCTGGACGGCCTCACTCTTGGCGTGTGACATCTGGGTGGGATAGTAGTTGCGATGCCCGGAGGTGTCAAGCTTTTGGCCGTTTCCGCGCGGTTCCGGCCGCGCCTTGACAATCGGAAGCCCTCACAGGACACTCTCCCGATGCTCTCGCCGCGCGCCGTCGACCTGCTGACGAGGATATTCGAGAATCCTGTCTTCCTCTCCGCGCTTTCGAGCTGGTTTCTCGCCCAGATCCTCAAGTCGTTCATCATGCTCGTCCGCAACAGGCCGCAGACGGCCCGGGAAATCCTGGCGAATCTCTTCTGGGCCACCGGCGGCATGCCCAGCAGCCACTCGGCCGTCGTGGTCGCCCTTGCGACCTCGGCAGCATTTGTCGAGGGGCCGGACTCGACCCTGTTCTTCGTCACCCTCTTCTACGCGATCCTCACCTTCCGTGACGCGCTGGGCGTCCGCCGCGCGGCGGGTGCGCAGGCGAAGGCGATCAACCAGCTCATCCGCGACCTCTCCCCGCGATTTTCACTCCACAGCAGGCCGGTGAAGGAGATCAACGGACACACGATCTCGGAGGTGTTCGTCGGATCTCTTCTCGGGTTCTTCATCGCTGTCGCGTTCTGTACGCTCTGATGAAGCGGAAGAAGTCGGCGCGCGAGGTTCCGCCCCTCGCGGCGGCGAAGGCGGGCGCGGTGCTTGCCCTGGCTCTGGCCGCAGCGTGGCTTCCCAGCATCCCGGGGGTGACGGAACGGCCCACGCGGGTGTGGCGCGGCTTCGAGACCCTGCTGGTCCGCGCGGACCTCGCGCGCCCCGGGGCGATTGCGGGTGTCGTGAAGTCACTCGGTCCCGGCGCGGTCAGCGACCTCACCGCGACTGTCAGCTTCTGGGACTTTACCGGGGTCGAGAACGTGCCCGTTGCCGAGATCGACGCGAGGATCGATCCCAGCGACCCGCGACATGACCGGGTCGTCGATGCGCTGCCGGGCTACTTCCACGCGCCCGGCGAATCCGCGTCAATGACCCTGCGCGGGGGCCGCGGCAGCGGGTGGAGCATCGCCTATATACCCTCGCGGCATGCCGCCCTTGCGGACTACGTGAGGATCGCATCGGCGCTGGGGCTCCCCTGGCACGGGGCCTGGAGACTCGTGGAGTTCGACCCGATCGAGCTCATCGTTTCAGTGGTTGCCCTCCTCACGCTGGCCGTTCTTCTCGCGTACCCCTTTCGAGCAGAAGGCCGCGCCCGGTTCCTTCTTGCCGTCTCGGGAGCCCTGCTCTGGATCCCCTTTCTCCTTCCCGGCGGCGTTGCACGGCTTGCCCTCTCCCTGCTCCTTCTGGCGGCATGGTTCCCGGCGGTGGACGCCTTCATCGTTCTCCATGGCTGGGACGAGAAGCTGCTGCGGGAGGCCCGGGACCCGCTGGCGAAATACCTCGCCGCGGCAGCGGTGGGCCTCGTCCTCTTTCTTCCCGCCAGCGGCTTTTCCGCCGCGGCGCTTCTCGCGTGTGCCGGGCCGGCGTCGGCGTCGGTGCTTCTGATCGTCGCACTCGCTCTCCTCTGGGGCCGGGCCCGGCGCCCCCGGCGCCGCAGGAAGAAGTTCGATCCGGTGCCGATCGTGAAGCCCGCAGCAGGTCTTTCCCGACCGGGCCCTGCGGGCTTTCTTCTGGCGATTGCCGCCATTCTCATCGTTGCAGCAATCGGCGTCCTCCGCAGCGTCCCGGTGCCGACGCCGCTGCCGGTCCTCGGCGCGCGGGACTTCTCGTGGGAATCCCTTGCCCGGCTGGCCAGGGAGAACCGGGTCCAGCGGCTGCCCGACATGTCCGACCTTGTCACGCACGAAGCGTTCCAGGAAACCCTCACGTTCGGCCGGCCGTGGGGGCCGCCGCGGCGGGACGAGAGAGTCTACGTTCGCGAGTTCTCGACGAACTCGCGCGCCGGCACCATCCTGATGGAGATGAGACGGGTGAAGGTGTTCGATTCTGCATGGCTCGGCGCTATCCTTCGCCGCGCGTCCCCCGGAAGCGTCGAGGGTCTGCTCGCGGCGCAGGGACGTGCCATGGCGGTCGCCTTCCGGGGTCAGGTGAGGACACTCCTGCGTGATCTTCCCGTCGTCGTCCTCATGATGTTCGTGTTCTCCGCGTGGTTCGCATGGGACCGCGGCGCGGCACCCTTGATGAAGAGCCTTCTTCTGCGCTTTAATGGGGCGGCACGGCGAAACCAGGTCCCATGACGTATCCAACGAGACTCCCGAGGGGCGGGGTGGACCCGCCGGCAGAGATACTTGTTCCCCGCGGTTCGGGAATCGAGAATGCAGCAATCCCTTCACGTGCGCTCATTCCGCTTCTCCAGCACTCAGGAAAACCCGCTCTCTGCCTCGTGAAACTCGGCGACAGCGTGCGGGAAGGGATGCTCATCGGGAAGGCGGATGGATCTCATTCCGCGAACGTGCATGCCTCGATCCCTGGCGTCGTGGTGGAGGTGCGGGACCTCCCGCTTCCCTCCGGGGAGGTGTGCATCGCCGTGGCCATCGAGCTGGGAGGGGAGTTCGAGACTTCGGGGAAACCCCGTACACGACGGGAGTGGACAAGTCTTTCACGCCTCGAGCTCCTGGACCGGATCCGGCGCGCGGGCGTGGTGGGACTTGGCGGCGGATCTCTCCCGACGCACCTGAAGCTCACCGTCCCTCCCGGCAGTTCCTCCTCGATCCTTGTGGCCAACGGCGTGGATTCTGAGCCTTCGCTGTGCGCCGACGACGCGCTTCTCCGTGAGAAAGCCTCCGACATCGTGGAGGGCCTGCGCATCTGCCAGGCGCTTCTCACGCCGGCCCGAACCGTCATCGCCCTTGGAGAGCACTCGGAGGATCTGGCCGCTGAATACGAGCGCCTCGTCAGCCAGGAAGGATTGAGAGTCGAGGTGGTGGTGCTTCCTTCCCGGTACCCGCACGGACATGAGCAGCTCGTGCTCGCGGCTCTCGGTGGCAGTCCTCCCGGGGATGAGCGGTCCGCCACAGTGTTGAACGTGGGGACGCTGTACGCCGTTTTCGAAGCCGTGGTTCTGGAGAAGCCCCTCATCGAGCGCGTGCTCACCGTCACGGGCTTTCCCGTGTCCTCTCCACGGAACCTCAAGGTGAGATTCGGCACAGGCATCAGAGACCTTCTCGAGGAGTGCGGCGGCCTCAGATCGGAGGCGGCGAAAATCGTGATGGGGGGACCGATGCGCGGGGTCAGTGTCGATTCGCTCGACCTGCCGGTGACCAAGGGCACCTCGGGGATCGTCGCGTTTGGAGGCCGAGAGGCCCGCCGGCGCACGGAGCTGCCGTGCATCAACTGCGGGAGCTGCATCGAAGCGTGCCCGTGGGGCCTCGTGCCGACCCGGCTTTCCAAGCTGGTCCGCATGGGAAATGCGGTTGCGGCCGCGCGCGAAGGTCTGTCGAGGTGCACGGAATGCGGCTGCTGCGCATATTCCTGCCCGTCACGCATCCCGCTCGTCGCGGTGCTGCGCGAGGGCAAACGAGCGCTGCGGGGACCCGATGCCTGACGTGGAGGATCGGGCCGGTCCCGCGGCATTCTCGCTCATGCCGGCACCCCATCTCAGTGTCGGCATGTCCACGTCCCGGATGACGTGGCTCGTCAGCCTCTGCCTCCTTCCCGCCGCGGGCTGGGGGGTGTTCCTTTTCGGGACTCCCGCTCTGATCGTGCTCGTGGTTTCCGTCTGCGCAGCGGTGCTCGCCGAGCTTGCCGCGACGCTCCCCTTCCGACGGTTCACCCTCCCCGACGGGAGCGCAGTCCTGACGGGGTTTATTGTGGGTCTTCTCATGCCCGCCGGGGTTCCTGCATTTGTGCCGGCGGCTGCGTCCGCTTTCGCCATCCTGGTCGTCAAGCAGACCTTCGGCGGCCTCGGCAGGAACTGGATGAACCCCGCGATGGGCGGGGTGGTTTTCGCGCTTCTTTCGTGGCCCGGGCTCATGTCACAGTGGATCACCCCGCGCGGCGGTTCCGCCCAGGCCGCAGTCATGCCCCCGCTGGGGGCGCTGCGTGCCGCCCTCGGCGCTCCCGGCGTGAAGGATGCCACGCCTCTTGCAGTTCTCTCCCGCGCCGGGTTCACCTTCAGCGATATCGATTCCCAGGTCGTGGGCTGGATCAACAGTCATGTTCTCGCGCCCCTGGGGACCGCCCTCGCGCCGGGGACGTTCGATGTGCTTGTCGGACACGTTGCCGGCGGCATCGGCACGGTCTCCGCACCCTTCCTGCTGCTGGGTGCCTGGTTCCTCCTGTCCCGGGGCGTCATCCGCTGGCATCTCCCGGTCTGCTACGCGGGAACATTCAGCCTGCTGGCAGCGATCTTCGGGGGACTCGGGACGGGGCAGGGGTGGTTCGCCGGCGGACCTGGTTTCCATCTCCTCTCGGGGAGCCTCGTTCTCGGTGCGTTCTATGCCGCGCCCGACCCTGTCACTTCGCCGCTCACCAACAGGGGCAAATGCATTTTCGGGGTCGGGTTGGGGATCCTGACATTCCTCTTGCGATTCTTCGGTTCCCTGGGCGATGGGGTCGCCGCCTCGATCGTCCTGGGCAACTGCGCCTCACCCCTTTTGGACAGGTGGACATCGCGCAGGGCAACGGAAGACGTTCGGGAGGGAGCCGCATGAAATCGGGCCTCGTGCTTTCAAAGTCCATGCTGAGCGAAAACCCGATTGCCATGTTGTTTCTCGGCCTGTGTCCGGCTCTTGCCGTGTCCGTCCGGGTCATAGACGCGCTCTGGATGTCCGTGGGTGTGATCCTCGTTCTCGTCCTGTCGGGCCTGGCAATGGCGCTCCTCTCCAGGCACGGCGAAGTAGATCGGGGCAGCGCCGCCGCTGGTCTTCTGCGCGCACTGGTAATCACTTCCTTTCTCACAGCTTCCTTCGAAGCAGGCCTGCTGTCCCTCGCTCCCACGGCGAGCGCGGCCCTCGGCATCTACGCACCGCTCATCGCGGTAAACTGCCTCGTGCTCGGCAGGGGGATGCCGGGCGTCACCAGCCCATCGCTGGGCAGCTCGGTCGCAGCGGCGCTCGGAAGGGGAATTGGGTTCGCCGCATCCCTGGTGCTCATCGCGCTCGTGCGGGAGGCGCTGGGAGCCGGCACGATCACGCTCTTTCCCGTTGGAGGTTTCGGCGGTACCATCGAGATACCCCTGCTCGTCGAGCAGCCGGTACGAGCCCTTGGTTTCGCGGGCGGGGGTTTGCTGTGCCTGGGCTACCTGGCAGCAGCGGCCCGTGTGATCTCGGGGCGCGCAGCCGCGAAGTCCGCTGGCAAAGAGGCGGCATGATGAGCTGGGTGGGGATCATCCTGAGTTTCGCACTCGTCGACAACGTGATCCTCTCACGGCTCCTCGGCGTCTGTCCTGAGGTATGTGCGCCCGGGGGCATGCGGACAGCCGCCGGCGTGGGAGGATTCATGGCGGTGCTCATGGCCGGCTCGGCCGTGGGGGGGTGGGCCGTGGACTCCCAGGTGCTGGTCCCGTTGGGGTTCACGCTCCTGCGAACGCCGGCGTTCGTGTTTCTCGTGGCAGGACTCGCGTTCGCTCTGCGCGCGCTCAGCGCGCGATTCCTTCCTTCCCTCTTGCTGGTCACAGGGGTTTCGATCCCCGAGATCGGCATCAACTGCGCCGCCCTGGGCCTGGTCCTCATCACCACCCGGGCCGAATACACTGCCGCGGAAAGCCTGGTGGCAGGCCTTGCCGCCGGCGCGGGATACTTCCTCGTGACCGCCTTGATGACGGCCATCCGGGAGCGGCTGGAGGTCGAGCCTGTGCCCCGGGCCCTGAGGGGCTTCCCGCTGCAGCTGATCACCGCTGGGCTCATGGCGTACGCATTCATGGCGTTCGACCGGGCGTTTCTGTCGCGCGTCCTGGGCGGGTAGGGGCCTCGGGCATGGGCACAACACGGATCATCATCGGCACCCACAACCACCTGCCCCTCGGCCGCAACGAGGAGGCCGCCGAACGGCTCTACCAGGAGTCGCTGAAGCCTTTCCTCGCGGTCCTCTACCGCTACCCGGGGTTTCCCGTGACCCTGCATTACAGCGGGATCCTCATGGAGTGGCTGGAGCAATCGCATCCCGAGTTTCTCACCCTGCTCGGCGAGATGGTGGGACGCGGCCAGGTCGAGGTGCTCGGGGGCGGCTACTACGACCCGATTCTCCCCCTCATCCCGACCAACGACAAGCTGGGACAGCTGGAGAAGATGACCACGTGGCTGCGTGTCCATTTCGAGACCCGGCCCCGCGGATGCTGGATCGTGGAAAAGGTGTGGGAGCAGTCGCTGGCGTCCGTGCTCCGAGCGAGCGGGATGGACTATACCTTCGTCGACGACGGCCAGTTCGCGATCGCGGGCGTGGACGAGGATGAGCTTTTCATGCCCTTCATCACGGAAGACCAGGGGAAGATCATCTCCCTTCTTCCCGTCTCGGAGCGCATGTCCGAGCTGGCTGCGCAGGCGGATCCAGCGGATGCCATCGCCTTCCTCCGGGCCCTCCCGGGCAGCGGCCGAGCCGGCGCCGCGGGACGGAATCCGCCTTCGGCGGCGCGGAATCCGCCTTCGGCGGCGCCGATCGCGATCCTCATGGACGACGGGGCGGCCGCGGCGTCACACCTGCTGCGGAACGGATGGCTGGAAGGGTTCATCCGGCTCTCCGAGGCGAACACGGACTGGCTGGAAGCCACGACCCCCGGGCAGTACCTGAAGGACAACCCGCCGGCTCGCCGGCTCTTCATCCCCTCCAGCTCCTCTCTCGACATCATGCGCCTCGCCCTTCCTCCGGCCCGTCGCGAGGCGTTCGAGAGCGCACGTGCCCGCGCCAACGGTCCCTCGGGCGACCGGAGATTCCTGATGGGCGGCCATTTCAGGGACTTTCTCAGCCGCTACCCCGAGGCGTGGCTGATGTACGCGAAAATGATGAACACGCACATCCTGGTGAATCAGGTGCGCGGGGACAAGTACAAGAAGAAGGCCGCGCAGAACGAGCTGTGGAAGGGCCAGAGCCACCACGCGTACTGGAACGGCGGAACGGGCGGGATCTATGAGAACGAGCTGCGCAAGGCGGTGTACCGCTCCCTCATCGAGGCGGAGAAGATCACGCGGGCAACAGAGATTTTCGCCCCCTCGATCCTCAGCGTCGACTACGACATGGACAACCGCACCGAGTATCTCTACCAGGGTTCGGAACTGAACGCGTACATCCACTCCCTCGGCGGGGCGCTGTTCGAGCTCGACTTCCTTCCCGCCTCCTGGAACTATCTCGACACGATGATCGACCGCGAGGCGCCGCGAGAGGGGGGAATGGTGAGCGGCACGGCGGCCTCGTACGAACGCAAGGCGTTTCTCGACCACTTCTTTTCTCCGGGCGCCCACATCGGGGATTTCCAGACCGGCCGGCTCGTCGAGGCGGGCGATTTCCTCTCGCTTCCGTACGAAATGGTGGAGCTCAACAGGGCGTTGCCCGAGCTGCTCATGCGTCGCGACGGAACGGTCACGAGCAACGGCCGTGCGCAGTCCCTCAGGGTGGAAAAGCGGTTCGTGTTCCGCCCCCGGTCGATCGACGTGTACTATCGACTCACCAATCCCGACAATGCGGAACTTTCCGCGACGTTCGGCGTGGAGATCAACATCTCCCTCGCCGCGCGCTCCGTGGAAAACGGCCGTCTCTTCCTCCTCGACGAGGACCGCAAGAAGGAGATCTCCTCCGATGCCGCGGAGATCGAGAGCGTGCAGGGACTGCTCGTCCACGACGTGCGCAACGAGGTGTCGGTGACCCTGTCATCGGTTCGCGCCTTCCGCTGCTGGAACGTCCCCGTGGAAATAATGTCAGGTGAGGAGGGAAGCGATCGCTGCGAGTTCCAGTCGCACTGTTTCGTGCCGCTGTGGGACTTCGCTCTTGCGCCCGGGGAGACCTGGGAGAACCACCTGAGCGTGGGATTCGAGAAGACGCAGTCCGCCTAGTAGCCTGTCGGACTGAAACTGGGGCGCCTCGACGAGGAGACGGGGTTCTGCGGGTTGGGGACGAGACACAAGAGCCCGGCGAATGGCTCGCGCGAA